>OIYU01000029.1_pt1 | contig 124747 bp, 128 predicted proteins | sample 1588321 | NCBI WGS metagenome assembly OIYU01 (sample SAMN03283258) | human gut metagenome | biome: human-associated habitat; material: feces | host: Homo sapiens | place: USA | collected 2013 | reverse complement strand
GAAATCTTATAATTTATAAGATATTAATTTTTTTCTCTTTCGTATTCTTACCTTGAGAATTATATATAAAGTGCCAAGGCATATTCCCTTTATAATATATATCCACTTATAATCTGGCAGATCTGCACAACATTGCTCTGGCCTGTAAATTCAAACTTTACCTTTCCCAATCCACTGAAGTACATTTCAAGCTCACTGTCCAGATCGAGAACGCCTGCAGTCTCTATTGAATAAGCGCTGACTTTTGAGTACGGAAGAGAAGTAAAGTCTTTCTTTTTTCCGGTCATTCCCTGCACATTTACCGCAATGACACGTTTGTTTGTAAATACACAGTAATCTCTCATGGCCTTGTAGGCTCCAATGACCTGCTCACCATTAATCAAGATTGGCTGGATGTCTCCCAGAACAGTATTGGGATCTACCTGTTTCATTTTCACATAAGCACTGTTTGTAAAATCAATCATCGTTTTTTCCTCGCTTTCTTCCTTGTATTTGAGAAGCCGTCTATATAAGCCTTACGTTTTTTATTGCTGTAAAGATTCTAAAGAGTTCATTAAATCTTCGGTACTCATACCAGATGTAGAGTTTGTATAGGCGTCGGTAATCTGTGTAGCATATTCCATATAAACATCCTGTAACTTTCCAGCCCATTCTTCGTATGTTTCATATTCATCTCCACTTTTTGTCATGAGTTCTGCCATTTCTTCTACACCAGTGTTACAGATTTCTGCTAGTTTTTCGACCTTGCTGTTAGAAAGTTCTGCTAAAGCGTTGAGGTCATTGGCTTTATCTGCAGATTCTGCATTGTACTCTTCAATGAGCCCTGGAGTTGCCTCCTGAATTTGCTTTGTATAGTCATCTAAAATAGTCTGATATGTAACTTCAGATTGTGTTTCCTCGGTAGATTCTGTTTTAGTAGTATCGTCCGAAGAACTATCAGATTCCTCTCCACAAGCAATAAGCGACAAGGATAATATTCCTGCAATTAATAAGGTTGCAATTTTCCTTTTCATAGTGTTTCCTCTCTTTCCTTTTCCTTTGTATGAGAAGCCGTCTATATTATCTTACCAACCTGTAGGTTGGGGATAAACATGATATAATAGTCGCCTACCGTAACGCATGGCCCGTATTTGTCTCTGTAGCATTCGATACATTCGTGTAGGTATTCGTCTGTTACTTCTAAATATTCTGCCAGCTCAAATCGGTCATGGCACCCATGTTCATATGCGCTGATTAAGCGTCCAAGTCCAATGAGTTTATCGTATCCCCATAATCTGGCCTGTCGTTCCTGCTTCCGGTTGCCGATGTCGGTCATGTCTAAGATATCACCGACGCTGGTGTGGTGATGTCCCAGCTCTTCAGCCAGGACGCAGGCTTTTTCTATTGATGTGTCAATATCTTTTCTGATAGCAATTCGATTTCCCTTGATTCTGCCGTTATTATATTTCATTGGCATTTCTTTTACAGTGAGCCCTTCATTGTCCGCTTCCACCAAAAGTGCTTCATATTCCATAAGTCAACACCTCCAGTTATAAGTGTACTACAAAGCATGTCCGATAAAACGGACTTAGAACCTGTCAAAGACATCATTATCGGAAGTATCTACGCCTTCTGGGATCTCTATGTCAGTTCTCTTGCTGGCTGCGTTAGGCTCTAGATGGGCTTGCATTTCTATTATATTACTTTCTTCTTCTTGTTCTGCCAGAGCTTTTGAACGCTCGTATTCCTTTTCAAGAGTGAAGTCTACCATCTCTCTGCCGTGATCATCGAGGTCACGGTATTTTTCTATTATGCGTTGCTCGTCAGTCCTTAATGATGAGCCATTCAAAAAATCTATTGGGTTGTCGCAATTATATATTCTACATAAAGCTACGAACATATCGGCGTTTGGCATACTTGTTCCACCTTCGTATCCGTATAAAGTTTTTGCTGAAATATCTATATTATAAGATTTTAGTTTGTCTATAACTTCATTAACAGAATAAGAAGATGTTTTTCTAAGTTGTTTCAACAACATAGCAATATTTTTTTCAGCCATAAGAACCCTCCTTTCGAGTTTGTATTTATGATACCACTATTTTTAGGTACTGTAAATAAAAATCTTAGTTATAAAGAAAAATATTTGAAAAACATGTTGACATTCTTAGGTACTAGGATTATAATTACGATAAATTCTTAGTAACAAAGGAAATGGGGTGATGAAAATGAGTGTAACTAAGAATATTGCGAAGTATATAAATGATATAGGAATCAATCTTTCTGATTTGGCAAGAAAAGCTGGTGTGGAATATAGCGCGATTTATGATAGCTTAGGGCAAAAGGGGAGAGGGAGAGAACTTCGAGCAAATGAATTAACGGCTATTTGTACAATTTTGAAAATAAACCCAATGGACTTCGCGGAGGATCTGGGAGAGAAAGGAGAGTGATTGAAAATGGTAATTTTAGATAAGGAGTACAGTGAAATCCAGATTCTTACAAAAGATAATGAACTGATTGCGAGTATCACAGATGAGGATGTTATTGAAAAGGATGGATACAAAGTTGTATGTGTGCCAGTTGAAAATTAACCGAGGTTATTGTTACGAGTTTTATCAGGATTAGAAACTGGTGTTGGAACACCATTGATATTTCTAACATGATAATTTTCGTAGTTTCCTTGTTTGATCTGGTTTACAAATTGATTACGAGTCATATCGGCACCGGTGAAATTATCGTGAAATCGTTCGTTTCGTCCTGTGTTTGATTCGCGAGTTACAGTAATACGTTTTGGCATATACATCATCCTTTCTATAACGACACACATAGCAACTTTGCAAAACCAGGATAGCACTAAATTTTTTTAACGTCAAGTAAAAAAACACTATATATAGTAAAATACAAATATTATAATACAAAATATTGCGATTATCAATATCTTTATATTGATAATCTGAAAGATGGTGATTAAGTGATCGATGAGTGGTTAGGGAAAGCTATAAGAAAATATCTGAAAGAAAATAGATACACGCAAATTTATTTATCAAGAAAAACCGGGATTCCACCAGACAAATTGAGCGCTTCTCTGAATGGCAAAAGAAGGTTCACTTTCAATGAATATGCCCGGATTTGTTATGCGCTCGAAGTAAATACAGATAAGTTTCTCAAACCAAGAGCGCCCGACGAGAAAGGAGAGTGATTGTTTATGGATGTTTTAAAAGAAATATTGAAAGAATTGAGAGCTATACGAGTCGAGCTCCAAACTATTAAGAAGAATTTGGAGCCCGCCGAAAGTGTACCGGAAGATTCAGATGGGGAAAATAATGAGGGCTTTCCTAAAGTCTGTATCTAGAAAATATGACTATTAATCCAATCCCATTGCTTCTGAGTCAGCCATCCACTTTTGTTATTGACAACTTCAACTATTAACATTCGGTCATTGCTATCTAAATATGGTTTTAATTTATTAAGCATTTGCTGCGGGGTGTAGCTTGATGTGATAAGAAATGAGGATTTCCAATAAGTACACCAATATCCAGCTATGTCATCTTTGATGGTCTTTATAATATCATCATAGTTTTGACCGTCTTTGTTTAAATCGTAAGTAATCAAATAAGCTTTGCTCATGTTGTTGTTACCACCTTTCTATTAGATTTTCGAAGCTTCTAATAAAATGGTAGACCACAATATATAGAAAGTCAAGAAAAATATTGTGAAAAACACAATATAAAGTGAAAACGTATATTTATCCACAAAATATTGTGTATAATGTGGATGGTGTGGATAACTACTTTGGAGTATCGATTGAGCAGTTTAGCAGGAGAGGTGTGCAATAAAAATGACAGGGAGGTGAGATGACGGTGAGTTGGAGGGGACCGGAAGGACCTGGAATGTATCGAGAAAATTTCCAAGGTCTTGTCGACAAATTGAGTAAGAAATATGGTGTGGAAAAAGACAAAATTTTTTTTGGAAACGCAGACACTCCTCCCAATGCCCCGGAATGCATTTTATATGCGTCTGCAATAGGCATGGGAGGAGAGTACACATGTGTTACGGTTTGGATAAGAGAAGGACTTAAAGAAGACGGATCCTGGATTAATGAAAGCATGAGGGATCCAGATTTTTGACCTAGACAAATAATTGAATAATTTGGTCTATATTTTCCTCCCCGGAACTGTTTTTCCACCGCTGAAGAAAACCTTTAAATGTTTCTTCTTCAGCTCCGGTACATAAAAGGGGAACTGATTTCCAGATTTGCGGAGCATCTTTAAAAATAGGTAACATAGAAAGAGCCACATGTCTGTTTTTACTTCGGTCATAACGATTTGTTTTTAAGTATATCGAGTATTCAGACTGCTCGTTAAACAATTCTTTGAGCTGGAACTTTTCACCAACTGATAAGTCGGAAATGTAGTTCCGTATTTTTGCTTGATAATCTAGATGATCCGGAAAAGACAAAGGCCATTTCTCAGCTGATTCATAAAGAAAATATATGCTCGCAAGATCGCAGAGGGATTCTTCGAACCATTTAAAGTGTTCAGGTATGGGTTCTTCGATCAGCAGATGGCATAGTTCATGAGAATACTGAAAAATAATTTGAGCCCAGTAGATATCGACAGCGGGAATATAAATTTCTCTTTTTGTCTTGAAGGTTTCCGGAGTGCCATGCTGGACATCATATAAAACATTAAACGGTGCAAGATCATTAATTTTAAATGAGTCTTTCATCAGAGAAGTGACCATGTTGGTGATACGCATAACAATGGAACGATTAGGATTATAAGGGCAAAAAGTGTGATTCGGTATGTTGGTGGTACTGTTTTTAATACTAACCATAGGATGGTTTCTCCTTTCATCATTTGATAGGAAGATTATACCAAATACCGGAAACACGGACAATCAGGAGCTCATACATTTTAGAGAGGTGGTGCATGTGAATCCAGATATGAAAAAGATTGTGCAAGTGATGATTTCATTATTGGAGGAACAAGAAAAAGCAAAAATAACATACGAATTGGAGAAAACCGCTTAAGGCGGTAAACGATGGACAAGCAGAAAGGAGGCTGGCAGCTGGATGAGAAAAATAAAAAGGATCGCCTATGAAGCAGCGGTAATCGCATGGGACATTTACATCGGACTTGCTCCGATCACAATTCCGGTTACGCTGATCTTGTTTACAGGAGTAGCCTGGAAGCTGCTGGGATGGTGAAGGAGGTGAGGAAAGATGAAGGAGATAGCAACGGTTATTCCGGAGGACGAGTTTCGGCAGTTCTTGGAAGAGCTGCAGGACGAAGTCCGTGTCTGGAAAGAGGTGGATGGTCTTGGGTATATATCCATCCTGTGTCAGCTTGCAAAGACACTTACTACTACAGCGGGCACAGATTATGAGCTTACGTTCACGGCCGGACAGATCAAGCGAGTTCTGGATCTGGCAAAATAAAAAGAGCGCCCACATGAGCCGGCAAGCTCGGGCACTCTCGAAATATTATTCCACTTTATTTTAAGCGAAAGAGAGGAAATTGTAAATGATTAAAACGGAAAAAGGAACTGTAGTGATGGGATTTCATAACGCTGCAGAGCTAAATGCGGATTTTGCAGTAATCACAAGAGCTGTTTATTCAAGCTTAAAGAGAGAGCTGCATATGTCCGATGAGGAGGCGAAAAACAAAGTGAGGGAGACTGTAGAAGATGCACTTAACTATAAAGAAGAGGAGGCAGACTTAGAACCGGATCTGAAAAGCTTCCTCCAGCGTATCTTTCAAATATAGGAGGGCAGGACATGTACATAGGCGTAGGTCCGGAAAGCGGGAAAAGAGTCAAAGATAGGGATGCGTTTGGATATGTCTGTGATCGGATATTGATCGGGGATGAGGAAGAGCAGGAAGCTTTTATGGAACTGGTAAAAAACAGTAGCAGTATTCAAGAGCTTGCAGCAAGCGCAATTGATTGGTACTTCTCCGGGAACTGGATTTATGACTCGATGGATAATAAAAAGACAGGATATATTATCCGGTTTTCGGATAACAGCCTTCAGGCAGTTTACGGTACTTATCTGGAAGCTGTGAACCGGGCAAAAGAAATGAGCAAAGAAAACGGGATGGGATTTGTAGTGAATTAGGAAGGAGCGAAGAGAAGATGAACGAGATAATGATGCAGCAAGGGAATGAGATGATGGGACGTAATACGCAGACGGAAATGATGATCAGCCGGCAGGCACAGGAAGTACAGGCGGCTATGGTGATTGCGAAGCGTTTTCCGCGGGATGAAGTGGACAGCTTTAACAGGATCCTGCGTTCCTGCCAGAGGAAGTCCCTTGCAGAGAGTGCTATGTACGAATATCCACGAGGCGGAACAAAGGTAACAGGTCCATCCATCCGTTTGGCCGAGGCTATGGCGCAGAACTGGGGAAATCTTGATTTCGGGATTACGGAACTGGAACAAAGGAACGGGGAGTCCCAGGTAATGGCATATGCCTGGGATTTGGAGACCAACACTCGGCAGGTGAAGATTTTTAGTGTCCCTCATGTGCGGAGCACAAAGAAAGGGAATGTGACGCTGACAGATCCAAGGGATATTTATGAGATGGTAGCAAATCAGGGAGCCAGAAGATTAAGATCCTGTATTCTTGGTATTATTCCTGGGGATGTGGTAGATGCTGCGATAGAGGAGTGTCAGAAAACTCTGACTACAGGAAATAATGAGCCGCTTATCGATCGTGTCCGAAAAGGGATCAAAATGTTTGAGGATCGTTTTTCTGTTACCCAGGAAATGATAGAGAAATTTATTGGATGTAAAAGCGAAGCATTTAGTGAGAATGATATGATTCGTCTCAACAATGTGTACATTTCTCTGAAGGATGGCATGGCAAAGAGAGAAGATTACTTTGAAATCCCGGCACCGGATTACGATAAAGGAGATTCGGAGATCCATGATCCTTTTGCAACACAGAAAGAAGCTGAAGAAAAGAAAAATGAAAAGAGAGGCGTAAAGAAGGATGGGGAGGAAAAAACTGAAGCTGGATCAGAATAATTATTATTCTCCGGAAGCCAATCAGCAGTATTTTTCCGTATCGCAGTATAAGGATTTTCTGCAGTGTGAAGCCATGGCAATGGCAAAAATCCATGGCGAGTATAAGCCAGAGATGACAAGGGCTATGCTGACAGGATCTTTTGTGGATTCATACTTTGAGGGAACGTTGGATGCTTTTATGAAAGAGCATCCAGCGGTCTTCACTAGAAAGCAGGAGCTTCGAAGCGAGTTCCGAAAGGCAAATGAGATTATAGCCCGGATACAATCGGATGAACTGTTCATGAAATTTATGTCTGGGGAAAAGCAGCGGATCATGACTTTTGATCTTTTCGGAGTTCCATGGAAGATGAAGATGGACAGCTATCTGCCAGGGACCTGCATTACCGATCTGAAAGTAGTGGCAAGGTTTCGGACACTTCCATTCTGGCGGTATGACCTTCAAGGGGCTGTTTATCAGGCAGGAGTTTTTATAGAAACGAAAGAAATGCTGCCGTTTTATCTTGCGGTAGCAACGAAGGAGCGGACCATCGACTTGGATATTTTCCAGATTCCACAGGCAACACTTAGCGCTGCACTGACAGAAATAGAGGGTAACATCCAACACTTTTCAGAAGTTAAGAACGGTAAGGTTCCTCCGGTGTATTGCGGAAAATGTGATTACTGCAAGAGTGTTAAGGCTGCTAGGGTCAGAAACTACAATGAATTGCTGGAGGGGTAAGAAATGAAACTAATAAAAATTTTAAGTGATAAAGTACAGATCCGTACCGATCAGGATGAGTTTGGAAATATCCGGATCAATGACCTGATTGCCGTTTCAGATGGGGAGGCAGAATTAGTAACTACTGTTATTTCTGTTACAGATAATGATGTAGAGGCTGGGATTGAAGAAGAGGAATTTATCCTAGGAGGAACCAGCGTTAAGGTGATAGATTGTGCTATCATCGGCAGCATCCGGGAAGGAAAGTTTCAGAGAGCGATTGAACGATATCCAGCGACAGACTGCAAAGCCAGAGAAATTACACCAGATAGTTTCTCGAAGATGCTGCAGGATCCGGAAGAGGGATTTTGCATCGGGAAATATGCCGGGTATGGGTGTGAAGCTTGGGTGGATGGAAATAGGTTCTTCCAGAGGCACGCCTGCATTGTGGGGAATACGGGGTCTGGAAAATCGGAGACAGTAGCTAAGATTTTAGAAGAGGTATCCCAACTACAGGGAGCAAACATTATCCTTTTTGATATTCACGGTGAATACCGGAATTTATCTTATGTCAGGAATATTGATATTGGAGGGAGTTATTCCTTCCCGATCTGGATGTTTGGATTCTCGGACATGGTATCTAATATTTTAAAGGTACGGGAAGAATCCGCTTCCGTGGTAATGTCGGCACTCCGGAAATGTTATTACCAGATGTGCCCGGATGGACGGGAAAACCGTCCGATCTATTTCCGATATGATACGATGTTGGATCTTCTAAAACGTTTAGATACGGAGGAAAAATTAACAGGTGAGATTTACAAAACCGGAGATAAGGCAGGGATGGCGAAAACCGTGAAGGGTGACTTTTATGGGAAATTGTCTAGTGTCATACACTCTATGGAAGATAAACAGAATGATAAGAGGTATTCCTTTCTTTTTAAAGAGGAAGACCCGGAATACTTTACAAAGCTGGTAATGGATATCATGTCAAACGATAAACCAGTGAAAAATATCGATCTGTCAGGTATCCCTCATGATGTAGCAATACCACTGATTGGAGCGGTTACTCGAATGGTCTATGAGATTCAGAAAACGTGCAGATATCCTGATATGGTTCCGGTAACAGTTTTATGTGATGAAGCACATGTGTATATCCCCAACGATTTCCAACTGTCTGCCTCGGAAAAAAGAATGGTAGCTGTTTTTGAGGAGATAGCAAAGGAAGGGAGAAAATTTGGGACAACCTTGATCGTGGCAAGCCAGAGACCGTCGGAATTAAACAAAACAATTATGGCACAGTGTGCAAATTTCATCGTAGCAAAACTGAATAATGAAAATGACAAATCCATGATTAAGGGGATGCTTCCAGACGGAAATGAAAATGTTGTTGATACGACTTCTACATTTAGTCCTGGTGAGGTGCTCATGATCGGGGATGCAGTACAAATCCCATTAAAGATTCAAGTAGAGCTGGCAAAACAACGGCCAGAGTCACGGACAATCCCATTCTGGGATGAGTGGAAAGCGAAAAAGGCTATGGATCTGAAAACGGGGATTGATACATATATGAAGATTTCATAAAAAGGAGGAAAAACGATGAAACACATTAACCTTGAAACATTTGCAAATGGAGCGTTTACCGCACAAGTGAATCGGGCAATCGAAGAAGTGACAAAGAATATCCAGGATCCCAATACGGAACCGGGAGCAGCCAGGAAGATTACGGTAACAATCGGATTTAAACCGAACCAGGATCGGAATTTTGTGGCAACTGGCGTACAGACAAAAACAACGCTTGCCCCGGCTCTTGGTGCTGTGACTGCGATCAGCATGGGGAAAGATATCCGAACCGGTGAAGTGGAAGCGGTAGAGGTTAATACTGGCCAGATTCCCGGCCAGATGTCTATGGACGATGTGCAGGATTCTTCTCTGGAGAGTGGAGGAACGGTTGAGGTAGATGGAAAGACCGTGGACGCTGAAACTGGAGAGATTAAAAGCGACAAGGTTGTTGATTTGAGGAAAAAAGCATAAGGAGGATAAAAAACAATGATGGAAGGATTAAAAGAAGCATTAGCGTATATTACAGATCTGAAGGAACAGAGCATGGATCCCAAAGTATTAGAGATTGGCGGTGATACCTACTGCGATAAAAATCTGACACGTTATCATAGATTCCCAATGGCAGAATATATCAAGGTAAGTACATTGTCTGCACTTGTTGACTATATCAAAGGAAAGCCGGAGGAGCTTCGGGAAAGCATGATTTTACATGTAGTCAGCCCGACAGAAGTTGAGCTGTATTCCGGCCTGATCGATGAGAGGGACAGAGAAACGCTGGTAAATGCAGCGGCTATCGTAAACGAGTTCCAGTTCGATCATTATTACGACCAGGAACGTTTTCTGATTGAATTACAGGCTAACTTTCTGGAAACAGAAGATTTATCAACCATCATGAAAGTGGCTGGTAATATCAAGTCTGGAACCACAGCGAATTATTCTGATGACGGGGTATCACAGAAAACGACTGTCAGGATGGGAGTAGAGCTTAGCGATGTGATTGTTCCAAATCCAGTGAAACTCCGGCCGTACCGTACCTTTGCAGAAATCGAGCAGCCGGAGAGCAGTTACGTATTCCGGATCAAGGACACAGACAGAGGACCGGGATTTAAGCTGGTAGAAGCAGACGGCGGATTATGGAAGAATGGGACAATGAAAAAGATCAAGGAATATTTGGAGTTTGAGCTGAAAGAAGAGCTTGAAAAGTACCATATCACAGTGATCGCATAAATATTTTTGTACCTCCTTTTTAAAAAAGGAAATATATCACAATGTCACTCGAAAACAGCAGCCCCCTGCCGGACAAAACTCTGGCAGGGGAGAAAGGAGGAGAAAGATGGATCCAGTTACCTTTCATGTTCCGGGAAAGCCACGAGGAAAGGCAAGGGCACGGACAGTACGGAATCAGAACTCAAACCGTACCGTCTCCTATAAACCGGAAAAGGATCTCTTATATGAAAACCTGATCAAGGAACGGTTCCTTAACCAGGCAGGAGGATTCTATATCGAAAGAGGGAAGCCGGTGACTCTTCGGATCGTTGCCAGGTTTCTTCCACCAAAGAGTACATCAAAGAAGAAACAGAAGCAGATGTTGGATGGAGAGATCCTTCCGCTGAAGAAGCCGGACATGGACAATATCGTGAAAGTAGTGGCGGATGCCTTAAACGGTGTGGCCTACAATGATGATACCCAGATTGTCCTGGTATCAGCCAAGAAAGCTTATTCGGCCATAGAAGGGCTTGACGTTACGGTAGAGGAATATAAAGACGGGAAGTAGGTGATTATATTGGCCCGGCTTAGAAAAGACGGCCTTAACTACTTTCCTTTAGATGTTGATTTTTTTGACGATGAAAAAATTAAAATCCTGGAAGCCCGGTATGGGGCAGACGGCATTACCCTGTATCTGTATCTTTTGTGCAGGATTTACAGGCAGGGATATTACATACAGGTAAATGAAGATTTTAAATATCTCGTATCTGCCGAGTTAAAAATGGGAGCAGATAAGGTGAAGCAGGTTTTAACATTCTTACTGTCACGGTCACTGTTTGATAACACACTTTTTCAGTCGGACGCTGTTCTAACCTCTGCCGGAATACAGAAAAGGTGGCAGATCGCCAAGAAGGAAGCGGCGAGAAAAACACCCATTGAAGTCGGGCGGTTTTGGCTTTTAAAAAGAGAAGAGACCGAGCCCTGTATTAAGTGCACCCTTTTTGATGATTGTTCCGGGAAAAACGATAATAATTCCGGGAAGAAAGAAGATAATTCCGGGGGAAAAACCATAAAGGAAAGTAAAGTAAATAATAATATATATATTCCCTTCCAGCCAGAAGAGTTAGAACAGGCATTTCAGACCTATCTTCTTGTTTACAGCCATAATCATGGGGAGTTGTTGCCGGAGCAGATTCAGATTTTGAGGGAGGAATTGATAAGCCTTTCCTCTGATGCAGCAGAGAGACTTGCTATTGTCAGGAAGGCAACTACAAGGGGATGGAAGGGATTTTATCCGATCAGGAAGCAGGCTAATGAGCCGAAACATAAGAAAGACAGTTTTAACAACTTCAAGGGCCGTGACTACAGCGGTCAGATGGATGACCTGACAAAAGCCCTGATCGAAGGGGAAAAATAAACGGACATGCCGATTTCATAAACGTCCGGGAAGCACATGCTAAACCGGATGTATGAGAAAAACACAGAAAAGAAAGGAGCTGGTTGTACCTTGACAATTGAATATTGATGGTTGGGATGGTATAATTCATTTATTACAAATTTAAGGTGAAATCATGAAAAATAATAAAGAAAAGAAGATTACATTTTCGGAAGAAATAGACAGCTCTATTACAGGCTTTGCTTTAGGGATATCCTTTGTTATTTCGGCTATATTAATTTATCCTTTGAATATTTTTCATAATACTATACTTAATAGAGTGGCAATTATAACTTTAATTGTTTTTGGAATACTGGGGACTTCAGTTGAAATAGGGAAAATTAGGAAATCAGATGTTAAAGGCTTAGATGATGTCGGTTTAGGTATAGTTATAACTGCTATTTCAATATTTGTTATTGTAAAGTTTAATAATTTCATAGGAAATACAATTTGTTTTATCGGAATGCTTTTTGGTGTTTTTGGGTTAACACAAGGAGTAATTAAAATAGCATACTCAATTAAAATACGAAAGAGGAAGACTGGAAATAATAAAGTAGAAATTTTAAGATTGATTACCATTGCTACAGAAGTAATAGCTTTGATTGTTGCTGTGATTCAATTGGTTGCAGAAATAAAATGATCTTCAAACGGTTACCAACCATCAATATTAGGTGGTTGGTTTTTTATTGCCTAAAATAGGCTTTTAGTGAAGGAGTAACACAGAGAATTAATCTGTCGGTGGTTATATTGTAAAGAGGATGAACAAAGAGCAGGAAAGGCGGGATTGAGAATGAAGAAATATAAGTATTTGCTGGTGCTGGCTGCTATATCAGCAGCCTTATTAACCGGATGTAAAGAAGGTGTTTACCAAGACCGAATCCCAGAAGGGACTGTGAAGTATGATCTGATTCTAAATGAAGTGCCTTACTTTGTCTTTACGTTTGAAGATCCGGAGACAGGGGTTTGGTACATATCAACATCGGAGGGAGTTACCCCACGGCTGGATGAAAACGGGGAATTATATCAGCAGAAGGAGGAGAGATGATGGCGTACATAGCGTGTGCGGTAGCATGGATCAGTGTATCAGCAGCTGTTATTGCAGGAATATATATGACAGGTAGCGCATGGTGCTTATGGGCTTTTTTATTTGTTGCATTTATCAAAGTTGAGAGGAGAAGTGATGATGACCGACATGAGAAGGAAACTGACTAAATCCATTCTTGCCCTCTTCACCGTCATAGCATTAACCGGTTGTGCAGAACAAACAAAACTAGCGCCGGATCCGGAACCGATCGAGATACAGATACCGGAACCCTGCCGTTATGGTTTTGTCATGATACGTACCCCAGAGGGCAATGAGACAATGTACTCCAGCAGCATAGACATCCAGAACGATGGAAGGGACGGGAAAGCGATCTATATAGTGATGGACAAAGGGGTGATACAGCAGTGAGAAGGAGAGGAAGAACCCGGAAGGAGCAGAAGAACCCTAAAGATGGAGAAGCAGCGAGAAAACATATTCATAAAGCCTATACCAGCTATGACGTGGCTGGATATATGGCGAAGAAATATAACATCAAGGAGGAGGTCAAGCCATGAGACATATATACTGTGCAGCCTGTGGGAAAGAGGTCCACTATTCCCAGGCAGTACATATGAGGGCGCATGAGCGTACGGACGTGTATAAGTTCCGGACACAACCAATGGATTATTTTGATCTATGCAGGCCGTGCTATGACAGGATGAGAGGAGGCGGTTCCGGTGGACAAAAAGGTTTTAAGTGATTATATCGACGCTTGTGAGTTTATCAAAGAGACAGAGGAAGAGATCAAGAAGCTGGAAAAGAAACGCCGGATCGTGCAGGACAAGGTAAAGGGAAGCAACCCAGATTTTCCTTATGAGCAGCGGTCCTTCAACCTTGGTGGCACGATTGAGACTTTGGCAGAAGCGGGACTGCTTGCTAGAGAGCGGCAGATCCTGGAGACACAGAAGAGGGAAGCGGAAGAACTGAAGCTGCAGGTGGAAGAATGGATGCAGGAGATTCCCTTCCGGATGCAGCGGATCATCCGGTACAAGTTCTTTAAGGAGTTGACATGGGAGGAAGTGGCGACGTTGATGAAATGTAAAGGCGGAGGAGAGACTATCAGGAAAGAAGTACAGAGGTTTATGCAAAAAAATTGAAATTTGTCCGTTTTGTCCCGGATTGTCCGGTTTTAAAGTGCTATAGTATAAGCTGAAAGAAGTGGATGACAGCAATGTATCTACTTTCCCACCCTCATAACTTATATTGAAAAACCGAGAAAGACGCTTTGCTTAGGCAGGGCGTCTTTTATTGTAGATTTTAATATTTTTATTCGTTATCTGAACAAATCTTTTCAACTAATGTTGATAGCAAATACGTTGGTATATATGCGATAAGAACACCTATGACTATTATTAATCTGAATCCCCACGTGTTTGCAATAAACATTCCAATAATAAATAATAGAATGTGTGGTAATGGACATATTACATAATATATCTCAACAAATTCTTTAACAAAGTTGCTATATACTGCTTTTAGATAGAGCATAAACAAGGAAAATATTATTGGCAAAGCAAATATGTTGAGATATACAGGGGAGGCTGAATCAAATAAGTAGGTCAGTACATATAAAAGCACACTTACTAGTACATATATTAAGCTAAATATTGTAAACTGTTTTTTGAACGATGAGGATGTTTCATCTATTGGCAAAAATGCTAGAAGTGTATTCTTGATTTTGTCCTGCTTCGAAGTATAAAATAAAAATAGATGTAACAAAAGAGAGATAATTGTTAATACCGAACCTGTTTCAAAATTTTTATTGATTAATTGGATGATTGCAGCAACATATGAAAATGTGTCTAGAAACTGCAAAAATATTTTTGCAGATTTAACCATAAAATAGACCTCCTTAAAATGATTATAATGTAGGATGATTTTACTAAATATGTAGAAAACGTTAATCTATTATATAATATAAACACTTATTTATGCAAAAAACTGACGTATTTTGTCAATATTTTTTGTGATAGTTGAAATTTGTCGGAACATGGAATATTATAAAAATAGGTTTCGGTGTGAGGAGAGGGAGGGAAATTTGAAATCTAAAATAATCATTGCTATAATAGGAGGTATCTGTACTATTATAGCTGCAATTGTAGGAAATGCTTCAGGGCAAAATATGGTTGAGCAGAAGATTAGTAATCAAATCAGCCAAAATGTTAATGTTGATGTTAAAGATATGGGATATGAAAAGTCAGTCGATTATCTTCTGGAGAGAATTGATGAATTAGAAGACGATTTAAAGAATATGGAAAAGGAGAATGATGAATTAAACAAGCAATTAGAACTGGAACAAAAGAACGTATCACTCTCTTCCGATTCTAAAGTTAACAAAAACGGCACATCATTTCAAAATATATTAGAAGTCCTTTATGATGGTGATAATTACAAACGATATGATGGAGATAACAAATTTAGTGTAGGAGGAAAAGAATACAGATATGGTTTTACTGTCGGTTGTGATAGAAGCATAGCAAATTTTGGTCCAGGATTTGCTTCGTTCAATTTAGATGGTAAATATTCCAAAATGTCTTTCGATGTGGGAAAAGTAGATGGTTACAAAGCAAGCGCTACAGTAATAGTAACATCACAGTCTGGTATTAATGAAAGTTATTCTGTTTCAGCAGATAGTATTTCACAACCAATTGAAATAGATTTAAAAAATACAAAAGACTTGAAAATAACGGTTGATTCAGACCGAACAGTGGAATACGGATTTTTTAATATTTATTTATATGAATAATATTATTTCAGGCACCCTTCGGGGTGCTTTTCTAGTGCATAAAATTCGGAAACAGAGGTGATGTGATTGCCAAAACAGAGGAGTCCGGACTCTTACAAAGCCGAAGAGATGTATAAGCAGGGTATGAAGTTAGTTGAGATTGCAAGTCAACTAAATCTCCCAGAAGGAACAGTAAGAAGATGGAAACATTCATACAAATGGGATACCGAACGTTCGGATAGAAAAAGCGAACGTTCGAAAAAAAAGAAAGGCGCACCTAAAGGAAATAAAAACGCTGTAGGGCATGGCGCTCCGAAAGGAAACCAGAACGCCACGAAGCACGGACTCTTCTCCCGGTATCTTCCAGAGGATACCCGGGAGATTTTCTTTTCCCTGGATTCTGAAGATCCATTGGATCTGCTGTGGGACCAGATCAAACTGGCATACACGGCAATCATGAGGGCACAGCAGATAATGCATGTCAAAGATCAGGAGGATAAGACTATCGAAAAGGTAGAGGAAAAGAACGGTAATGTGATTGGCGAGCGTTGGGAGGTACAGCAGGCCTGGGATAAGCAGGCTTCCTTCCTGCAAGCACAGGCCAAGGCACAAAGGGAGCTGACAAGCATGATCCGGCAGTATGAAGAGCTACTGCATAAGAACTGGAAGCTGGCAACGAAGGAACAAAAGGCAAGGATTGAGCAGCTAAAGGCACGGACAGAACAAATCAAGGGAGCAGATCAGAACCCAATTGAAGATAAAGTTCAGAAACTCTTTGATACGATCGGAGGTATGTTAGATGAATCTGAATAGCATCTACACGCCGAAGCAGATCGAGATCCTGAAAGCCTGCCGGAATACAGACTGGTTCATGTTAATCAACCACGGGGCGAAGCGATCCGGGAAGACACAGCTGGACAATGATATTTTTCTGCAGGAGCTGATCCGTGTCCGGGGAATTGCAAATAAGCTGGGAATTGATACGCCACAGTATATTTTAGCAGGTTATTCGATGGGAAATATCCAGGACAATATCCTCACAGAGCTATCGAATAAATATGGATTTGAGTTCAAGTTTGACCGGTTCAATAATTTTAATCTGTTCGGGGTGAAGGTAGTGCAGACTTCTCACGGAAATATCAGCGGCCTTGGACGGATCCGAGGGATGACCGCTTTTGGGGCATACATCAACGAAGCTTCTCTGGCGAACCAAGAGGTCTTTGATGAAATCAAAGCCAGGTGCAGTGGGCCAGGTGCGCGGATTATTGCTGATACGAACCCGGATCATCCGGAACACTGGTTGCTGAAGGATTATATCAAGTCTCCTGCAAAGGGAATCTTAAGCTTTCACTTTGCTTTGCAGGATAATACCTTCCTGGATCAAAGATACATCAAAAATATCATTGAGACCACCCCGAAGGGAATGTTCTCTGATCGTGGCATTAAAGGACTCTGGGTATCCGGAGAAGGCGTTGTCTATCCGGACTTCGATCAGAATGTACATGTGATTACACCGGAGCAAGCGCGAGGTATCATATTTGAACGCGTGATTGCTGGCGTGGACTGGGGCTGGGAACACTGGGGAGCTATTGTTGTGATTGGTGTGAAAGCGGGGAGTTATTACATCATCGAGGAACATGCAGCACAGCATAAACATATCAACAGCTGGATAGCTGTAGCGAAGGATATTATCAGACGGTATGGTAATATCCCTTTTTATTGCGATCCGGCCAGGCCGGAACATGTAGCATCCTTCCAGGAGGCAGGGATCAATGCTTTCCTTGGAAATAACAGGGTGCTGTCCGGAATTGAAGCGGTAGCCACATTGATGACGAACCGGCAGTTTTTCATAGTGTATTCACAGTGTCCGCGGTTCCGGGATGAGATATACAAATACATCTGGAAGAAGAATACCGGAGAGCCATTGAAAGAGAATGACGATGTTCTCTGTGCGATCCGGTATGGAATCTATTCGGATATGACAGTAAACAAGATAGAACAGCCTAGCCAGAACCGAATGGAGCAGGCTAGAAGAGTGAAAGGAATGTTGTAAATGGCAGAAGAGATGCTGAAAGCAAATGAATTTGAACATGGAATAGACGGTCCGTATAACGTGCATAAGAGTTTCCAGCAGCTCTATGGTCCCGAAGCAAATTATTCTTATCGGGCAGACAGTGCGAAGGAGATATTGGAAGATATCGGAAAGCTGACTGCGATGATTATGGATCACTATACCGTACAGTGTCCAAGGCTGGAGGCACTGGATGATTATATGAAAGCTCGGAATAATGGGATTTATGACGATGACAGCCGACGAATTGAAAAAGGTCGTGCAGATCATCGGGTAGCGCACAATTTTGCCAAGGTCATTAACGTATTTGATGTAGGATATAACACCGGCGTTCCGATCAAGAAGGTCAGTGATATAGAGCGGGTGAACCGGATTATTCAAGAATATGATGACGCAAATGATATTGAAGCTTTGGACAGTGAACTCTGGCGGGATATGAAAAAATATGGCCGGGCTTATGAGCTGCAATACAGAAATGAAGAGGATGAGGACCGATCTGTCATATGTAATGTGTTTGAAACGTTTGTCTGCTATGGAACCGATGTGGAGAGGACGCCGTTGTTTGCAGTCCGATATCCGAGATATCAGATTGGTACTCAAGAGCGAGTTAAAGTTTATGTTTATACGGATACCGAGGTGATCATATATAAAAGTTGTGAGATGGCAGCGTTGAAGCTGGAAGAAGAAGACAGAGAGACACATGAGTGGGGAGAGGTGCCCGTGACCGAATATTCTCCTGATCGATACCGGATGGGTGGATATGAGGACGTGATCCCACAGATTGATGCTTACGATGCTGCACAGTCCGACACGGCAAATTATATGACAGACCTGAATGAAGCAACATTGGTAATCACTGGTGACCTGAACCTGCAGAAGTATTCTGTAAAAGATATGGTAGAAATGAAGAAGGCGAATCTGCTGCTTTTGTCTTCCGGGATTAATCCGGATGGGAGCAGGGAACAGACGGATGCCAAGTATGTGTATAAGCAGTATGACGTTACTGGGGCAGAGGCATATAAAGACCGGCTGCAGAAGGATATCCATAAGATTTCTATGGTGCCTGATCTGACAGACGAAGCATTTGCCGGAACACAATCTGGCGAGGCTATGAAGTATAAGCTGTTTGGGTTCCAGCAGATTGCCAAATCTGGACAGAGGGGCTTTAAGAAGGGCCTTATGCGGAGATATCGGCTTCTCATGAATATCAAGAACTTTGTGAATGAGGCAGACAATACGGATCTGGGAAATCTTACAATCACGTTTACTCCGAACCTGCCGAAAGCAGTTTTGGAAGAAGTGAAAGCGCTGGTGGATTCAGGGGCAGAGTTCAGTCAGGAGACGTTGCTTGGACTTGCGTCGTTTGTGGATGATATCAAGACAGAATTGGACCGCATCCAGAAAGAGAAAGACGAAGCCCAGCAGAATGATCCAATAATGGCGCAAATGTTTGGAGGTGCGGTAGATGATCAGTCAGGAGTACTGGAAGAATCGGGAGATGAAGCAGAGGAAGCATAATATCCGGGATGAAAAAGAATACCAGGAGCACATCCAAGAGATCTATCAGAACATGATTGATGAGATTGAGAAGGAGATCAATGGCTTCTATGGAAAGTATGCAAAGAAGGAAGGTATCACGATTGCAGAGGCGAGGAAGCGTGCTGCTAAAGCAGATATTGAGGCCTTGGGGCGTAAGGCTGCCAAATATGTGAAAGAGAAGAATTTCTCCCAGCGGGCTAACGAAGAGATGCGGCTGTACAACTTGACTATGAAGGTGAATCGGCTGGAGCTTTTGAAAGCCCAGATCGGTCTGGAGATGGCGGCTGGATTTGATGAACTGCAGAAGTATTATGAAGAGATTCTGACAGACCGGGCGGTTTCAGAATTTGAACGGCAGGCAGGAATCCTGGGGAAGACGATCCAGAACAATGCGAAGGCCGCCAATGCTATTGTAAATGCTTCTTTCCATAACGCTACATATTCAGACCGGATATGGATGTATCAGGATATGCTCAAGAATGAGCTGTCAAGTCTGCTGCAGACCGGGCTGATCCAGGGACAGAACCCGCGACGACTGGCAACGCATCTCCGGAAACGTTTCGGAGTCAGCCAGAGCAATGCTGAAAGGCTTATGATCACAGAACTTTCAAGGGTTCAGGCAGAAGCACAAAAGCAATCTTTTGAAAGGAATGGATTTGAAGAATACACTTTCTTAGCATTGGGAAATGCTTGTCCGATCTGTAAGGGATTGGACGGGAAGCATTTCAAAGTGGCGAAGATGATGCCAGGAACGAACGCACATCCGATGCATCCGCGTTGCCGGTGCAGTATCAGTGCTTACGAGGATAGCGAAGATTACGAGGCATGGCTGGACTTTCTTGACAAGGGAGGTACCACGGAAGAGTGGAATCGGTTGAAAAAGACTGGAAAATCCGTTGCAAAGGATTCTGGCTCTGGTATAATGAAGTCATCGAGTACGAAAGAGGATATTGAAGTGCATTCAGTGGGGAAAATTGATCGTGATATTTATAAATGTATAACGGAAGATATTGTCACAGATGAGGTTATTATTACAGACAATCAAATGCAACATATATTGGATAGACATCCAGAGGCTTATAAAGAGGTAATTAACTATCTGTCAGATATTATCCGTGAACCTGATTTTATTATAGAGGATAAGCATGATAATACAGGTCTGGTTATCAAAAAAATTAAAGTAGAAAAAGAATACGCCCAGATGGTATTAAGGATATGTACTTCTGATGATAATCCTGATTATAAAAATTCCGTGATTTCATGCTGGGAAATTAGTGAAAAGAGGTTGCAGAACTATCTTAGAAATAAAAGGATTCTTTACAAAAAGGAATAATTGCTATATAATTTAGATACAATGAATGGGGAGTTATTCGAGGTGGTAAATTTCGTTGCAACCACACACCCTTTGGGTCAAAAGAGATGCAGGAGAGGCGACGCCTGCCGAATAACTTCTCATTTTTTGCAAATATTGGAGTTTATAGATACCACCAGTCAGAAATGATCGGTGGTATTTTTATGCCAGTTTTTAGGAGGTTTATATGAAGATCAATGTACTTGGGACGGAATATAGCTTGTTGGAAGTGCCCAAAAGAGATGATCCATCCCTTGCGAATAATGATGGGTATTGCGATACAAGCGTGAAAAAGGCGGTCGTCGATGAGATGAAGGAAAAAGAACCTGGAATGAAGGAAAATTTATCCTATTATCAGAAGCAGGTAAAACGACACGAGATCATCCATGCCTTTTTATATGAATCTGGTTTGGATACATGCTGTGAATGGGTTTGTGAAGAAATGGTTGACTGGATGTCAATTCAGTTTCCGAAGCTTCAAAGAGCGTTTGAAGAGGTGGGCTGCTTATGAAAAAACTGAATATGAACAGTATGATTAAGGTTAAATTGACTCCTTTTGGAGCGGATATATTTTACCATCAGTACGATGAGTTAAATAAAAAAATATTAAAGGCTGGAGGGGAGCCAATACATCCTCGAATGCCTCAAATAGATGACGAAGGTTTTTCGAAATTTCAGTTGCATAATTTTATTAATTTGTATGGCGATTATATGACGGTCGGTCAAAAGAATGTTGTCGAGGATATATCTATATACATTGATGAGGCTGATTTGGAGTGAAGTATTATACCATAACCAAAGATGCGGATATGCTGGCCCCTAAATGGCTGGCTGCTCGCATTAACTATGGAAGCGTAAAGTTTGTGTATTGTTTTGTAGACGGCTCTGCAAGATTGAAAGGGGTGAGGATCAATGGCCGGATTGCGAAAATTGGCGACAAGATTTTATTTGACGGCAAGCGGTTATCAGTAGAAAGGCGGTGATCCAATAATCTCCCACCGGCGGGGAATGACCGGGACAGTAAAGGAGTGATGTTATTTGATTGCAGTAAGCGTCCGGAAGGACAGGATTACAGTCTCTGGCCATGCAGGTTTTGCAGAGGCTGGGAAAGATATCGTCTGTGCCGGAGTGACGGCGCTGACACAGACATTGATAAAAGCGGTCAGTGATTTGGCTGAAGATAAAATTCAATATGAAATATCGCCTGGAAGGGCTGATATACATTATGGGAATCTGTCGGAAGAAGGAAAGCTTCTGGTGGATTTCTTTTTCATTGGTATCTGTATGATTGCTGATGAATTTCCGGATTGTGTCCGGATTGATTGACCAGGCGTGAGCGTCAAAAAACCTTACGGATATGGCAGGCGTGGAACCATCAAAAAGCTACGGCGGGCAGGCGTGAGGCCCTTAAATTACGGAACAAAAACAGGAGGTAATAGATAGTGAAATTCAAAGAATTTATGATGCTTCAGCTGTTTGCTGATGATCCGGGCACTGGAGGTGCCCCTGGGACCGGTGGTGGCACAGATCCGGGAGCCGGTGGCGACAATCCGGACGATGATGATACGGACGATGGCGGGGCTGATGACGATGACAATCCGGATGATGATGAGAAGAAATATTCCATCAAGGAAGTAGATGAGCTCATTAAGAGGAAAAAGGCTGAATGGGAAAAACAGAAGAGAAAAGACGATGACGAAGCAAAGAAATTTGCTAAGATGAATGCCCAGGAAAAGGCCGAGTACAAACAGCAGCAGCTTGAAAAGCGGATCCAGGAGCTGGAAGACGAAAAGACACTCGCCGGCATGAGGGACGAAGCAAGGAAACAGCTTTCGGAGAAGGGTATCAATATTTCCGATAATCTTCTTGAGTTTATGGTGTCCAAGGATGCCGAGAAAACTAAGAAGGCAGTTGATTCTTTTGCGGAGCTGTTTAATGCAGCCGTGAGTGAGGCGGTAAAAGGGAAGGCAAGGCAGACCACTCCGAGAGAGGGCAGTAGCTTTTCCGGAGGGAAATCTTCCCTGGATATCGGAAAGATGGCGAGGGATGTAAGGATTATTAAATAACGGAGGTATGAAAGAGATATGAATAGAAACGGAAATCTTATGAAAAAAATGAATTTGCAGTTGTTCGGGCAGACATTTGATCCGGATAACGTGACAATGTACGAACAGAAGGATGGAACTATTCCACAGAAGTATACAGAGCTGATTTTGAAAGAGATTATGAATGGAAGCCAGATCATGAAACTGGCTAAGTATGAGGAAATGGACGGGAAAGAAAAGGAGTTTGAATACTTTGCCAAAGGTCCGGGAGCATACTGGGTAGGTGAAGGTGAGAAGATTCGGACATCCAAACCACAGTGGATGAAAGTGAAAATGGTGGCTAAAAAGCTTGGGGTCATTGTTCCGTGCTCCAGAGAGTTTTTGCACTACAAAATGTCTGATTTCTTTGAAAAGATGAAACCGAAGATTGCGGAGGAGTTTTATAAAAAGTTTGATGAGGCGGCGATCCTGAATCTGGACAATCCATTTCCACAGTCTGTAGATGAGTCAGTTGCAGAAGCGGGAAATGTAATTTCCGGAGGAATCACTTATGATAATATCCTTGCTTTAGAAGATCTGCTGAATGATGAGGATTATGATGTAAATGCATTTATTTCCACAAAGAAAAACCGCAGTACTCTTAGGAATGTTCACCGGATTGAGAATGGTGTCATTGTAGAATCCCTGTATGACAGAGGAGCGAATACCATCGACGGGCAGCCGGTGGCAGATCTGAAGAGCCTGGAAAAGGGTAATCTTTATGCCGGTGATTTTGATTATATGTACTATGGAATCCCCTTTGGAATGTCTTACAAGATTGATGAATCTGCACAGCTTTCTACAATCGTGAACGAAGATGATTCTCCGGTGAACCTGTTTGAGCAGGAATTGGCAGCCCTTCGTGTCACAATGGATGTGGCCTTTATGATCGTAAAAGACGAAGCGTTTGCAAAAATTGAAAAGGAAGGAGAAGTAATCGGAGACGACATTTTAAGTATTCCGGCGCAGGGAGCAACTCTCTATGGTAAGAAAGTAAGTTCACTTATTGGGAATGACGTGAAAGTGTATAAAGACGGCAGCGTGGTAGGTACTCTGAAGCACGTAACCGGCTATACCCAGTTTAATGACTCAAATCCGGAGGAGCAGGAGGGATATTTCTTCCCATTCAAGCTTACGAAAACAGGAACAAAGATGACGTTTAAAAAGAATGGTTCGGAAACGAAAAAAGATATTAATTGGGAAGCGGATAATGTATTCCGCGTAACCAAGGACGATACCTTTGAAGTGGAAGTGGATGGAAGCTCTGTTGTTACCTTTAATTTCAAGAAGGCGACATTCCAGGAATAGGAGGGAGCAAAGTATGTATAAGGTAATCAAGTATTTTACAGATCTGCATGATAAGGATCACCCATATAACGTGGGTGATACCTTTCCCCGTGCGGGGATTGAGGTTACAGAAGAACGTCTGAAAGAGCTGGCTGGAAGCGACAACAAACAAGGGACGCCTCTGATCGAGCTTGTAGAAGAGAAAAAGCCGTCATCTCAAAAGGCTCCAGCGAAACGGACAGCAGCCAAGGCTTCAACGAAGAAATAGGAAGGCGGTGGCGCTATGCTTGAAGATCTGAAACGGATGTTGGGACTTCCGCTCCATGAGGATGAGGAGCTTGACAAAAAGCTGGACTGGATTCTTTCTACCACCAGGGCAAGGCTGAAAGTCCTTCTGGGCGGCATTGATCCGGAGGATGATTTGGATTATATCATCACTGAAGTCTCGATTGTCCGCTATAACCGGATTGGATCAGAAGGGGCGCAATCTCACACAGTAGAGGGTGAAAGTACCAGCTTTCTTAATTCTGATTTTGATGCCTACATGGATGATATCCAGGCCTACAAAGAGCAGAAGAACATTGACATATCAAAAGGAGGGATCCGCTGGGCATGAGATATGACACACCGATCTATTTTCAGAGGATCACGCCCGGAGAATACGATCCTAAAACCGGGAACTATGCGGATGATACCGTTGAGGAGACTATGCGGTATGCATCTATCATGGACACCGGCACGGATATGCTGAAATTGGTCTATGACGGCCCAAAGCAAGGGAGTCTTACCATTCAGCTCCAGAATCATTATGAGGAGCCTTTTGACCGGATCAAAGTGAGAAATACCCTCTATAATGTGGATTATTCTCGGGAACTTCGGACAAAGCAGGTGTTTGTGGTATCGGAGGTGCAGTGATGGCTGATATCAAGATTGTAGGACTTGAGAAACTGCAGAAGAAGCTGAAAAAGAATGTTCAGATGGATGATGTGAAGAAGGTAGTCAGACACAACGGGGCGGAAATGCAGGAAAAAGCACAGCAGAATGCTCCAGTTGATACCGGGACATTAAAGAGAAGCATCGGTCTTGAAATGACAGATGGAGGATTAACTGCAGAAGTTACCCCAGCAGCCGAGTACGCTCCATATGTCGAACTTGGCACCCGTTTCATGGAAGCACAGCCCTATTTGAAGCCTGCCTTTGATGAGCAGAAGGAGAAGTTCAAGAAAGACATGAAAAAGCTGGTAGAGTGAGGTGAGCGGAATGGATCCACAGCAAGAACTCTTTACAGAGCTGTTATTAAGGTTAAAAGAAAAGGGATATGACGTGTATGATACCTTCCTCCCTCCGGAGGGCACGCCGTATCCTTTTATTTATCTGGCAGACAGCCAGCAGACCGATGATTCGAACAAGACAGCGATTTTCGGCAATGTGTACCAGACAATCAACGTCTGGCATAACAATCCCAGGCAGCGAGGTACAGTGTCAGGGATTTTGCTGGATATAAAAGAAATTTGTTACAGATTAGAACATACGGCAAACTTTGCATGGATGGTACAGAATATGAACCAGAGAATTTTGCCGGACAACACAACAAAGACTCCACTTTTGCATGGATTGCTGGAAGTGGAGTTTAAATTTTCATAGGAGGTAAACGGATGATTTTAACAAGAGAAATGAAGGAAAAACTGGCAAGGCATTACGACGTACCAGAGTTTAAAGAATATCCGCTGCAGGTATTTGCAGAAGCGGTACAGGGCAAAAAGATTGTGTACTTATACCGTGTGGCTTCAAAAGAGGCAACGGCAAATGGGACAACACTGGCATTTACTACAGAGAATAGCCGGACTATGAGTAAGGATGCCGATTCTACAGCCACAAAGGACGGTTCCATTCGTACACCAGGGACCGCTGAAGTGGAGATCACGGCTACTTCTATTCTTGCCAAAGGGGATACTCTTCTGGATGAGCTGGAAAAAGCAATGGACAAAGATGAACTCATGGAAGTTTGGGAAGCAAACCTGGATGAGCCGGCAGAAGAAGGAGAGAACAAATTTAAGGGAAAATACTTCCAGGGATATTTGACAGAGTTTGAGAAGACATCTTCTGCAGAAGATTTTGTGGAATGCAGTCTGACATTTGGAATCAATGGTTCTGGAGCAGATGGGGATGTCACTGTTTCGGTGGAACAGCAGGAAGTTGCAGCTTATGTATTCAAAGATACACAGAAAACAGGAGCGTAAGGGAGGTAAACAGAAATGATGGAATTAACAATTAACGGACAGGCATATCAGTTTCATTTTGGCATGGGATTCCTTCGGGAAGCCAATAAGCTGGTGTCTACAACAGTGGATGGTATCAAAGATGTGAAGAAAGATATCGGTGCAAGATACATGATCGCCCGGGTGATTGACGGGGAACCGGATGCCCTGGTAGATCTTCTGGATGTAGCTAATAAGGGACAGAAGCCGAGAGTAACGAAAGCGCTTCTGGATTCCTATATCGATGATCCGGACACGGATGTAGATGCGTTGTTTGAGGATACGCTGGATTTTTTAGGGAAAACAAATGCTACCAGGAAGCTGATGGCGAAGATGATGGAAGCGATCGAGGAAGCGAAAGAGGAACAGAATTAACCTTTGAGGAACAGTACCGAGAGATGGCAATTAACTGTTTCCGGTACTTTGGTTTTACGTCGTTTTCCCAGGTAGACAGTCTGACAATCACACAATACGAAATCATGGCAGAGGCCTTGGAGCTACGCATGCTGGATGAGAGTCTGCATGAACACCGCCAGGCCTTTTTAAATTATGCGGCACAGGCAGAAAAACCTGCGGGAAAAGGAAAGACAAGACCAGTATACCGAAAGTTCCAGCAGTTCTTTGACTATGAACAGGAGTTAAGGAAATTAAGGTCAAAAAAGAAGAAAAAAGGCGAAAGCCGTTTTGCTGGAATCGGAAAACTTTTAAACCGGAGAGGAGAGTGAGAGTGTGGCGGATTCTTTTAGCATAAAAGCGATATTGTCAGCGGCAGATCGAGGGTTTACTTCAACAATGAAGGCAGCTTCTGGATATGTGGACAATTTAAAATCCACTCTCACAAGCGGCATTGGATTTGGTGTGATGATGGCTGCCGGCCAGGCGGCATTCAATACAATCAGTAACAGCGTAACGGGCTTAGTTGGCGATTTAAACTCTTCCAGTGCTGCCTGGAAAACATTCCAGGGGAATATGGAGATGACCGGAAAGTCAGCAGACCAGATCAAAGCGGTCAAAGGAGAACTGCAGGACTTTGCAGAGGCTACTATCTACAGCTCTTCTGATATGGCGTCCACATTTGCACAGCTGGAAGCCGTTGGGACAAAGAATACCACAAAGCTGGTAAAAGGTTTTGGAGGTTTAGCAGCAGCGGCAGAGAGCCCGACACAGGCGATGAAAACATTGAGCCAGCAGGCAACCCAGATGGCGGCGAAGCCTACGGTGGCATGGGAAGACTTTAAACTGATACTTGAGCAGACACCCGCCGGCATTGCAGCAGTGGCAAAACAGATGGGGAAATCCACTCAAGGGCTAATTAAAGATGTGCAGGCGGGGACTGTGGCAACGGAAGACTTTTTTGACGCAATCGCTACAGTTGGAACGAATGACGCTTTTACAAAATTAGCCACAGAATATAAAACGGTGGATCAGGCAATGGACGGGCTGCAGGAGACCATGTCAAATAAACTGCAGCCTGCATTTGATGTCCTATCGGCAAAAGGTATCAGTGCGATCAGTAAACTTGTGGATAAGGTGGGCGAACTGGACGGGGAAAAGATTGCTGCAAAGCTGACGTCCGGTCTGGATAAGATCAAGCCGTATTGGGATGTTCTTGTAGCGACCGCAAGTGAAGTGGGCGCTGCCTTTGGTGATGCGTTTTCAGCTATTTCAAAAGAGCTGGCAGAGTTGAATGGAAGTTTTGGATCAACGGAAAGTGTAGAGGGATTCGGAGATGCCATTGGAGTGGCCGGCGACGCACTGAAAACGTTTGCCGGATTCCTGGAAGATCATGCCGATACGGTTGCTGTGTTGATCGATAATCTTCCGAAACTTTTAATGGCATATATGGCATTTAAGCTGGTGAAGGCAGTAGCACCGCCAGTAACTGCATTTGGAAAAGCAATCATAGGACTGGCAGGAAGCGGAATTAAGGGCCTTGCAGGAAAACTGTTTGGCGTGTCAAAGGGACAGGAAGCAGTCGGAAAATCTAGTTCTGGAAGCTCTAAAAAAATATTATCGTCTGCAAAAGCGTTTATGATGCTTGGAGCTGGAGTTGCCCTGATCAGCAGCGGATTTTATTTATTAGCGCAGTCAGCAGTAGATCTTTCGGATGCGGGTGGACCTGCTATTGCAGTTATGTTTGGATTGGTTGCAGCTGTAGCTGCTTTAGGAGCAGGAATGACGGTAATGATGAAAAGCATTAAAACCAGTCCGGCAAAATTGAAGGCGCTAAGTACTGCAATGCTGTCGTTGGGAGCGGCGGTACTTATGATTAGTGCAGGTTTTGCCGTCCTTGCACAGTCATCAATAGCACTTGCAAATGCTGGAGCTCCAGCAATCGCTACGATGCTTGGAATGGTGGTTGCAGTTGGAGCATTAATGGTTGTGGCTTCTATGATTGGAAAACAGCTCACGGCTGCTTCTGTTGGCATGGTTGCGTTTGGCGCTGCTGTTTTGATTGCAGGTGCTGGTATGTATGTAATGTCAGCGGCAGCTATCAGTCTTGTAAATGCCGGTACTCCGGCGATTGCTGTTATGGCCGGTATGGTAGTAGCAATGGCTGGACTCATGGTTCTTGCTGCTGTACTTGGTCCAGCACTTACAGCTGGAGCGGTTGGTATGCTTGCCTTCGGTGTAGCGGTTGCTTTGGTGGGAGCCGGCGCTTTGCTTGCAGGTACGGCACTGGCGATTGTTGCGTCCGTTCTTCCCATTGTAGTGCAGTATGGCGCACAGGGTGCAGTATCAATTGCGGCGCTTGGCGCTGGTATGCTTGTTTTCGCTGCTGGTGCAGCGGTGGCAGGGGCAGGAAGCTTAGTACTCGGTGCAGGACTTGTGGTTGTAGCGGCCGGTCTTGCTTTGGTCGGAGCAGCAGTTCTTGTAACAGCAGCTGGAGTCCTTGCTCTTGCAGCAGGAGCGGTCATTCTCGGGGCGGGGCTTACATTGGTGGCAGCTTCCTTAACTGTAGCAGGATCCGTATTGCCGCTGGTAGCAGCAGGGGCTTTAGCAAGTGCAGCAGCATTTACGGCTCTTCTGGCAGCATCGGCAGCGATGGGCGCGGTGATGTTGGTAGCAAGTGCAGCATTTGCGGCTCTTACTCTCACAGCCGCTGCTTCCGCTTTGGGAATAGCTGCTTTTGCTCTTGGTATGACAACGGGGGCAGTCGGAGTGCTGGCAATGTCAGTTGCCCTGAAAGCAGTAAACAGCAGTATGAAATCCATTGCTAAAAACGCGAAGAGTGCGCAAAAATCACTGACAAGTATGAAGTCATCGGTCAGTGTGGTGAATGAAGGACTGGACGCATTGGGAAATAAGGCAAAGTCAGCGATCAATGCGCTGATCAATCAGTTTTCTAATGCAGAGGGAAAGGCCAAAAGTTCCGGTCAGGCGGTAGGGAATAACTTCAATTCCGGAGTTTCCAATGGCATGAGGCGGGCAGTAACTACGGCTACCACGATGTCAGCAGCTATCGTTGCGGCTATGCGTTCAGCCTCCGGCGGTGCATACAGCAGTGGAGTCTATATTGGAGTTGGTCTGGCAAATGGAATCCGGTCACAGGTAGGCGCTGTCCGGAGCGCGGCAGCTTCCCTGGCGTCGGCAGCAGAAGCAGCGATCGTTGCCAAGGCGAAGATCGGAAGCCCGTCCAAGATAACCACAGATTTAGGTGAGTTTTGGGGAGTTGGCTGGGTGAACGGGATCCTTTCCAAGGTAAAAGAAGCAAAAGCAGCAACGATGGAACTGATTTCTATTCCTTCGTTGACGCCAATACCGGAAATTGGGATGAACATTCAGGCGGGAGTCCGTGATTTGGATGAAAACTACAGCTATACCCGAAATGCGAAATATACGATTGTTGTTCCGGTGGAGATTGATGGAAAAGAGACAGCCCGAGTGACAGCTCCTTATACGGAAGCAGAGCTGAATAAACAGCAGAAGGTAAAGAACATGATTAAAGGCATAAAGGGGTAATGACATGTATAACTTTGTTGATACTACAGCCGGCAGCGCATCATCCAGTGCGCTCCCGGCAGAAGCCCTGCAGATTAACGGGGCGTATATTGAAAATGAAATAGAGGGATACCGAACCCTGTATGTCCTTGGCCGGGAGCTGACGGAGACGGAGATCACGGAACTGCAGATCGGGCAGATGGACGGTTCCGAGTACCGGAACAGCCGGATCGTATCCCGGAGTATTACGGTGGGATATCAGCTGCTGACTGACTCCCCGGAAGATTTCCGGGAGAAATTCAATGCGCTGAACAAGATTCTGAACCAGAAAGAAGCAAAGCTGATCTTTGCGGATGAACCGGACAAGTATTTTATCGGGACCAAGAGTGAAGTCGGGGATGTGAAAGAAGGCCAGCTGAATGTAACCGGGGAGTTTGTGTTTTACTGCTGTGATCCGTATAAATATGCGACTACAGAGAAAAGCTTCCAGGCATCAGCCAATGCGGACGGCATCCTAGAAGCGACGATCATCAACAATGGCACCGAGGAAGTCCCGGTCAGCTATAACATCACCCACAACCATGAGAACGGATTCCTTGGTATCGTATCCGAGTATGGAGCCATCCAGCTGGGGAAGATTGATGAGGTCGATGCAGTTCCAGCACAGAAATCAGAAGTCTTGTTCCGGTGCGACAGTGCAGATGAGTTCCTGTCCACCTTCACAGTCGGCGAAGGTATCTTTGACAAGAATCAAAATTATGGCAGAGATGGTACCTTTGGGAGCGTATCCCTGAACGGGCGTCAGTGGCTTGCGCTTAATAGTGTAGGAACCGGTTCTTCCTGGCATGGGGCGATTATGAAAAAAGATCTGCCGGCCGACTCCAGCGGGGTGACAGGAGCGAAGAATTTTACCTGTCAATATACTATGTGGTTTGAGACGGGAAAAGTTCCACAGACCGGGGCAATTGAAGTCGTGATCGGAGACAGCGCTGGTAAGCAGCTTGCGTCCATGCACATCGTTAAGAGTTCCACCAATAGCAACATCTGTTCAGCGGTATTCCAGGTGGGAAGTGTAGAGAAAGGGCGCGTGAAGTATGAACCGGGCTATTGGTCCTACACAGCCAAGGGTGGTGTCATTAAGATTGTAAAAACCGGGGAGAGGTTCGAGTTCCATTTTAATGGGAAAAAGTATTCTTACAGTGATTCCTCGCTGAAAGATAAGGAAGCTTATTCGGTATCTGTTTCAGAGATTCAGTACAGCAACCGTGGGAAGGGAAACCTTGTCACACATATGTACTTTGGATATCTCTACTTCCAGAAAGATAACGTGGAGTATCTCAAAGACATCCCCAACCGGTATCCGGAGGACAGCGTGGTCTATGTGGATGGCGAGGCTGGCAAGGTCTATGTAGACGGCATTCCCAGCCAGCAGGACGAAGTGAAGGGAAGCAAATATTTTAAGGTACCTCCGGGGGAGACAAAGGTACAGTTTTACTATTCAGACTTTTCAGATCCGCCGCCGACGGTGGAGGCGAGGATAAGGGAGGCGTTTTTATAGATGATAGAAAATGTAAGAATCGGGTACTCAATACGCACGACACAGTGGAGGGCTTTTTGGACAACGAAGCGCCGGAAGCCCTCCACTATTACGATGATGAACTCCATGAGTACCTGCAGGGGAGTGCTTATACCTTCACCTTTACTGCCAGCGCCGACCATGAGGACGCACAGTATTTGGTCGAAGGAAATAAGCTGGCATTTGTGTATCGTGAGAAAGAATACTATCTCAACATCATGCGTGTGGAAGCAGATGAGTATGAGATCACGGTGGAAGCTTACGGACTCCTCTTCGAGCTTTTGAATGAGGAAAAGGAAAAGTACAGCGCTGCTTCTGCCATGACCTTTGCACAGTATATGGCTGTGATCGACTATGAGCAGACAATCAAGATTGGGATCAATGAGGTATCTGACAAGAAGATCAAGACAGAATGGACTGGTACGGATACTATCCTTGCAAGGATCTATTCCCTGGCCAATACCTTTTCTGCAGAAGTAGAGTTTGTCGTAGAGCTGAACGATGACTATTCCCTGAAGCAGATCACTATGAATGTGTATAAAGAGCATACCGACGAATATCAGGGCATGGGGACCAGGCGCTCGGATATCACTCTCCGGTATGGTGTGGATGTGGAAGGGATCACAAAAACGTCAGACATTATAGAGCTGTACACAGCCATCCGGCCATTTGGCAAGGATGGCCTGACCGTTACTTCCCTTAATAAGACAGAGTATGATGCGGACGGGAATGTGGAGTATCAGAGCCTTTCTGGGGACCGAAATATTAAAGCTGTCCAAGCCCGTGATAGGTTCCCTTCTAATCTGATGGGGAAGGAGAATGACCGGTACATCGCCAAGATCTATGAGTACGATACGGATAATGTCAACATGCTCTACGGGCAGGCCTTGGCCGAGTTAAAGAAGATCTGTGTGCCACAAGTCAGCTATGAAGTGAAGGGATATTTTGATACCAACATCGGGGACACGATAGACATTGAAGACGATGAGTATAACCCAACTCTTTACCTGGAAGCCAGGGTATCAGAGCAGGTCCGGAGCTTTACTGATCCCACCAAAAACAAGACCACCTTCAGCAATTTCCGGGAACTGCAGAGCCAGATCGATCCGGAGCTGCTTTCCAGAGTGCGGGCACTTGTTGATGCCAATAAGACTTATACCTGCTCGATCATCACGGATAATGGCACTGTCTTTAAGAATGGGGAAGGGCAGACTACTCTGACGGCCTCTGTCATGGACGCTGGAACAGATCTTACCGATTCCATGACAATCACTTGGAAAAAGGATGGCGTGCTGCAGGAGATGAGCAAGTCCATCACAGTCCAAGCAGCAGACATTGAAGGAAAAGCGGTTTACCGGTTTGAAGCCCAGGATGCCGGCGGTATCTTGCGTGGTGTCTATGAAGTTACTGTAAGCAATGTCGCTGACGGGAAAGACGGTGAGAAGGGCGAAAAAGGCGAGAAGGGTGATCCGGGAGAGCGCGGACTCCAAGGTTTGCAGGGGGAGAAGGGCGATCAGGGAATCCCTGGAAAAGATGGGGAGGACGGAAAGACCAGCTACACCCATATTGCCTATGCCAACAGCGCAGACGGCCAGACGGATTTCTCTGTATCTGACAGCAACCGGGAATATGTTGGAATGTATGTGGACTTTACCGAAACGGACAGCCAGAATCCGGATGATTATGCCTGGAGCAAGATCAAAGGAGCAGACGGAAGCCAGGGCACGCCGGGGAAACCGGGGGCAGATGGAAAGACTCCCTACCTTCATATTGCTTACGCTAACAGTGCTGATGGTTCTAGTGGTTTTTCCATATCGGACAGTACCAATAAGCTGTACATCGGACAGTATACGGATTATACCCAGGCGGACAGCACGGATCCAAGTAAGTATGCCTGGACAAAGATCAAAGGCGATCCGGGACAGGATGGAGCCGATGGACAGGATGGTAAAGACGGTGCGCCGGGGAAAGATGGCGCGGATGGGAAGGATGGTACAGACGGGATAGGAATTAAGTCTATCACAGAGTATTATGCTGTGTCTGCTTCCAATACGACAGCACCTACATCTTGGAGCACTTCCGTTCCGACTATGACGACGACAAACCGGTATTTGTGGAATTATGAGAAATTTACTTATTCTAACAATACCACAAGTGAAAGCGCGAAAAGGGTGATCGGAGTTTACGGGAATACCGGAGCGACAGGGACACCGGGGAAAGATGGAACCGATGGAAAAGACGGAGCAGCCGGAAATGGGATCAAAAGCATCGTAAATTACTACTTGGCGTCCACAGCGTCAAGTGGAGTGACTACCGGAACCTCCGGATGGACCACCACCCCACAGAGCACGACTACTTCCAAGAAATATCTGTGGAACTATGAGAAGATTACCTACACCAATGGAACCGTTGTCAATACCACGCCTTGTATCATTGGAACACATGGAGCAACGGGACCACAGGGAGCGAAAGGAGACACTGGAGCAACAGGCCCGACGGGACCGAAAGGAGATACCGGAGCCACAGGACCACAAGGTCCCAAAGGAGACAAGGGGAATACTGGTGCGACAGGTCCTCAAGGACCAACCGGGCCAAAAGGACCTCAAGGTGCAACCGGGCCAACGGGACCAAAAGGGTCAGACGGACAGATGCTGTATGCTACATGCGGAACAGGAGCTTCTACGATCGCCAAGGTTGCTACTCTGGCAGCTGGGACTCTGACATTGAAAGCAGGCGCCACAGTAGCGGTACGTTTCACTTATGCCAATACCGCCTCTTCACCGACCTTGAATGTGGCGGGAACCGGTGCAAAGGCAATCTACACCCAGGGCGTTAGATATGCATACTGGGCGGCTGGCGCTACAGTGGTATTCACTTATGACGGCGCAAACTGGAGAGTGGCAAGTGAGCCGGTGTATGCGAGCACGGCCACGATCGGGAATCCAGTTGGAAGAAATATCTATATTGACAGCACAAGGGTGTATGTACGGAATGGCTCCACGGGATTGTTGGAGATAGGAGCGAATAGTGTAGACGGAAGCAATGCAGCATACCTTAAATCCAGTGCAATACGTTTAGGGGTGAAAGGACCTAGTGAGAGCGGCTCTTCATCCACTCCGCATATTAGAGTAACAGACAACGGCGCCTTTACTCATGAAGGCGAGATCGCTACGAAAAATCAGTGTTTGACGTGGACAAAGCTTGGTGAATTAGCCGGAAATGGGGCATCTAACAAAACTCTAACCGTTCCAGATATAACCCAATACTCGGAATTGTTAATAACTGTCGGCCCTGCTGTTGCGAATCAGACTCGAAGGATCCTTGGATCTACAGTGGTCCCTAAAGTAGATTATAATGCTACGATTGGCCAGGATAATAACCAAGGGAGCCACCAAGCTGCATACAAAACTAGCCACAGTGCCGGCTTTTCTATTTTGTCAAAGACTTCTATCAAGTTGTATGCAAATAATACCAGCTCTTTGGCGTTGCTGTTTGCTCGTTAAGCAAACCTCATAATCAGATAGTTAATTCGGATGGCAGAACTACTACCTCGATCTAATGTGGCCCTCCATTCTCCGTTTACGTGAGTACAGCCATCCACATGGGAACTGTTAGCTGCACCGTCACCATTACTTACAAATACAGCAGTATTTCCAGCACTGCTACCAGTAACACCAAGCAAGCTATTAATCTGTGCGTCCGTAAATACAGAAACAGAGCTTCCGCCTGTAGGTGTTACGACCTTGGTCCCACCAATGATTTTCGCGAACAAACACTGATTTGTCACACAGAAGGAGGATATATGAAAATAAGAGCAAGACCGATATAGGTCTATTTTTTATACCTATTTTTACACTCAAAACCAAAAAGGAGGAAAAAGCAATGTATGAAGCAACAGAAAAAACTATCACTTTGAGAGGAAGAAGCAAGATCGTCGTTAAAGAAGGGAATGAGGATGTAGAAAAGGAAGCCGCTGCCTTTGATGCGGTCATCAATTCCAATTCTCCCCTTAACATGAACATTTCAGCTTATGTGACAGACGGGGAAGTCTACAAAGAAAACATCCAGCAGTGCCGGAAGGATGAGAACGAGTTCCGCACCTTCGTCCAGAGCATCCAGGATGAAATGCTGGCGGCTGGAGAGGAATAAGGAGGACGTGCCAATGGACGATTACGTGACAAGAGCAGAGCACGAAGAATTTAGAAAACGTCTGGATGCGGAGAATAACAGGCAAAACAGGCGGATAGAGCTGCTTGAGAAGAATGGACAGCAGATTCAAACTCTTGTGACCTCTGTGGAAAAGCTGGCTCTTAATATGGAGAATATGCTAAAAGAACAGGAACGGCAAGGGGAACGCCTGGAAGTTCTGGAAAACCGGGACGGAGAGATGTGGCGCAAAGTAACTGGATATGTCGTAACAGCCGTGATCGGCATAGTATTAGGATATATCTTTACACAAATAGGAATGTAGAAAGGATGATATATGATGGAACAGATTTTAAACTATGTAAAACCGGAGCTGCTCGTTGTAGCAGTGGCCCTGTACTTTATCGGTATGGGTCTGAAGAAAGCCCAGACCTTTAAAGATAAATATATCCCGTTGATCCTGGGCGTGATCGGGATTGTCCTGTGCGCCATCTGGGTGCTGGGAACGAGTCCGCTTAATACGGGACAGGATATCGCAATGGCAATCTTTACGGCGGTTGTCCAGGGGATCCTGGTGGCAGGACTTTCTACTTATATTAATCAGGTCATTAAGCAGACCAATAAAGCAGAGTAGGGGACGCATGACAGCGTCCTCTTTTTTAGGAGGAAAACTTATGAGCATGAATGGAATTGATATCAGCAACCACCAGGCAGGGCTTAATCTTGCAAAAGTGCCTTGCGACTTTGTGATATGCAAGGCGACGGAAGGAACCGGATTTGTAGACCGGTATTGCGATGGATGGATCCAGAAAGCCTTACAGCTTGGGAAAAAAGTAGGAGTGTATCACTTTGCAAGTGGAAAAAGTTCAGGAGTAGCAGAAGCCGATTTCTTCTATAAGAACATTAAGGGATATGTTGGAAAAGCAATCCTTGTTCTGGACTGGGAATCAAAAGCAGTAAGCAGGGGTGTGTCTTATGCGAAAGCCTTTCTGGATCGGATTTACCAGCTTACAGGTGTGAAGCCGCTCATTTATATGAGTAATAGTGTAGTCCACGCCTATGATTGGTCTAGTGTGGTAAATGCTGATTATGGATTGTGGAATGCCGGGTATTTTGCGGGGGATCAGACAATGGGATATAATCCGAATGCACCGCTTTATGGTGGAACAGGAAAATGGAAAGCTTGTGCCCTTTATCAGTACACCTCATCTGGAAGACTTTCTGGATGGAATGACAATCTTGACTTGAATGTGTTCTATGGAGATCGTGCAGCATGGGATAAGTATGCTGGAACAGCAGGAGCTGTCTCTGCCGATCCAGACGGAGATATCCGCTCCGGAGGAACCATGCAGGAACGAAAGAACGAGTCCGGAGATGTTACCTACCAGGCACATGTCCGGGGACTTGGCTTCCTGGAAAGCAGATGTGACGGACACATGGCCGGCTCTACCGACCAGAACCGGCGCATTGAAGCAATGAAGGTAGGCTTAAAATCCGGAGCCTACATGGACATCATGGTGCACCTGAAAGGAATTGGGGATAAGCTTTATAAGAATGTCCGGGAGAATATCGTAGTCGGGACTACAGACCAGAAAAGGCGTATGGAAGCTTTCAAGATCATTACTGAAGAAATCCTTCGTTACCGTGCACACAACAAGACCTACGGCTGGGGAGCCTGGGTATCTCAAGGAGAATGGGCCGGTGTCCGGGGCAAAGGAAAACAGATGGAGGCATTCCAGATCTACAAGCCGATGTTCTTGGTAAGGGGCCATGTCCAGAGTGCTGGCTGGGGTGGCTATGTCGGAGACATGGAAACCGTTGGAACGACCGGAAAAGGCAAGCGGCTGGAAGCGCTGCAGTTTGATCCGCTGGATGAGGTGATCGAGTGCTCGGCTCATATCCAGGGCGAGGGCTGGGTTCACTACGGTGTTATAACCAAAGATACTGTCATCGGTACAGTAGGCCAGGCAGATCGGCTGGAGTGCTTGCGGTTTAAAGGGAACTTCGAGTTCCGGGTACATGTTCAGGGGAGTGGCTGGACGGATTGGACAGAAGCGGACGGAATCGCCACACTTGGAACCACAGGTCAGGCGCTTAGGATTGAAGCGATTCAGTTCAGAAGGAAATAAAAAAGTCCCCGGAGCCGTCAAAAGCTCCGGGAGGTGTTATGATATGTTTCTTAAGATACAATGATATGTTTGGTAATATTAAGGCATTTAGATGTTGAAAAATGAGTAAATATGGAATATTATGAAAATAGGCTTTTGAATGTTAGGGACGAAGGAGTTAATATGCATAATGAGGTCGATGAAAGCATAGAATATAATAATGAGTTATCTATTCCAGATGAAGAAAAAGAACTAAATCTATTTAGAGCCATGTATTATCAATTGAATGCAAAACCAGATAGTATGTCGAAAGTGTTTCCGAAGCAATTTATTCTATCTAGAGAAGACATTATAGAATTAAATGATAGAGTTAAAGATAAAATTAGGATGCATTGCCAGGAACATGATGGTTACATTGCAACAATAACAGTTAGTTTAAGTAATAGGAAAATAATAAATTTTAAATGTTGGGAGGAATTCATTGCATACCAGTGGAATGAAAATGCTCATATTAAGAGTATCATATTGAAATGGAATTTTAATGTTCGGATGCCACAATACAAATATCCGCAAAATCATGCATTAATGGTTAAGATATCAAGCGGACTTAGACCAGAAGAAATGTTGAATTTGATATTTTCTGGACAAATTGAAGACTTCGAAGAAATTGAAACAAATACATTTCCAGTTGCTGCTCGAGTGGATTTTATCGAGCCACTTTTAGGAGAAGAACTTTTGAATGTAGTTGCAAAGTGGGTTGATGGCATGCCAAGAAGTTCCAGCCAGAAAAATCCTTTTTTAATGTTCTTGAGAAAATATAGAAAAAAAGTTGCTTATTATTTTAATTATGTAGCATTTTTTCTTTTACTTGCCTTAAGTACAGCAATCGTAAATCGTATTCTAGGATCGTTTGATGTTCAACAATTTAGTAAGATTTCAATAGATCAGTTTAGATATCTTATGAATTGGATTGTTCTTCTAGCTATTATATTGGTGGTGGCATTAAAAATACTGGATAGAATTGCACAAAAGGTATATAATAAATTAGAGGAATATGGTAATAATTTCATTTTTAATATTACAAAAGGAGATCGTACTAAACAAACAGAGATATATAATAATGCTAAAGAAAATGCGAAAGCAATTATATTCAACTTGGTAGCATCTATTGTATTTAATGTTTTATGTAGTGTGATTAGTGCGTTTATAATTTAAAGAAAGGGGATATTTACATGAAGCATCTTTTGAGGATTGTTTATACAGGTCTAAAGAAATTGTTAATTAATATATGTAAAGAAGAAAACCAAGCCGAAGATATGAAAAGGAATTATTCAAAATATTCAGTGGGTTATAGAAAAAAAGTCATATAGAAAGGTAAATTAAGATACAAAAAGGCGCCAGGAGTAATCCAGGCGCCTAAAATATTGTATCATCTTCTTATCTATGTCTTAGCCTAAAATGAGTACCCCGTTTGGCGCCGACAAGACAATGACGGCCGTACTGTCAGGTGAGGCAGATATCGGTTTTATGGGATCGGAGGCATCCATCTATACCTACAATGAGGGAGCAAATGATATTGTAGTGAACTTTGCCCAGCTGACACAGCGTGCCGGGAATTTTCTTGTTGCGCGTGAGGAGATGGAGGACTTTTCCTGGGAAGATTTAAAAGGGCATCTTGTCCTTGGCGGACGTAAGGGCGGTATGCCGGAAATGGTGTTTGAGTATATTCTGAAACAAAACGGCATCGATCCACAGAAGGATCTTACTATTGATCAGAGCATTGATTTTGGCTCCACTGCAGCGGCTTTTTCCGGAGGAGAAGGAGATTTTACTGTTGAATTTGAACCCGGAGCAACCAGTCTGGAACAGGAAGGAAAAGGATATGTTGTGGCTTCTTTGGGAACAGACAGCGGCTATGTACCGTACACGGCTTTTTCAGCCAAAGAAAGTTATATCAAAGAAAATCCGGAAGTGATCCAGGGATTTACCAATGCGCTTCAAAAGGGAATGGACTATGTGCGGGATCATACGCCGGAGGAGATTGCTGCTGTGATTGAGCCGCAGTTTGAAGAATCAGATCTGGAAACAATTACCACAATCGTAACCAGATACTATGAGCAGGATACCTGGGCGGAAAATCTGGTATTTTCAGAAGAGAGTTTTGATCTTCTTCAGGATATTCTTGAAGAGGCAGGGGAATTAAGTAATCGTGCTCCTTATGAAAAGCTTGTTAATACAGAATTTGCGGAAGAAGCTGCAAAATAAGGAATATTGCATAAAGTACATCATGTGTATCATAAAAACAGCCTGACAGAATTAAATCTGTCAGGCTGTTTTTAACGGTTACTTTTCTTTTTTTCGCGAAGAATTATCCGGAAGCTGGTCGATCAGTTTTTCCATCAGCAGTTTTTTTACATACACATCAAAGGCCAGACTGCAGATAAAAGAGAAAAGCTGCAGCGCCTCTCTGTCTTCCGCAGGAGCGTCCTGAAAAGTTTCCTGGGAGGAGCAATAGAGCTTTGAGATATCCTTTGCAAGAGAATCAATCCTGGATTTTTCCAGACTGCATACCTCTTCATAGATGGATGTAATGTTAAAGCCATCATTTTTACCGAAATATTTGTCGGTCAGAGGTTTTAAAAGTGACTCAATATCCTTGATAGAAAGAATGTTTTTAAAATAGTAAATAAAGATCATGACAAGGACATGTTCTTTTGAATACTTCTTTTTTACCGGAGGCGGAAGAAGATTGTTTTTGGCGTAATTATTGATCATGGTCTTTGTAAGAATTTTATCTTCTTTATACCGCCGTGTAGATCCAAGCTGATTCTCCATAAAAGTGGTTACCTGATCCATGTAAAGTTCTATATTGGGGATTTCTTCCGGTTTTACATAATCAATTCGTGAAATGCTCTGTAAAATGCTGTTCAGCATATCTTTTGTGTCAATTGTCATAAGATTATCACCTCAACATGGACATTATATAGTATTTAAAACCAGATGGCAAGCATTTCATAATTTATAACAAGCAAAATTATAATATTACGAATAAGAAAAATTATGATATAATACTCCATAAGTAATGTTCGCAGAAGCGGAAAATGAAAACCGGAGGAAAAAATGGAAGACAGATTTGCACTTTTGATTGATGCAGATAATGTGTCTGCAAAATATATAGAACCAATTCTCGACGAATTGTCAAAGTATGGAAATGTGACATATAAAAGAATCTATGGGGATTGGACAAGCACAAATAATGCAGGATGGAAAGAGGAACTTCTTAACAATTCCATTACGCCGATCCAGCAGTTCAGCTATACTCATGGTAAAAATTCGACAGATTCTGCCATGATCATTGATGCTATGGATATGCTCTATACAAGTGAGCTGGAAGGTTTCTGCCTGGTATCCAGCGACAGTGATTTTACCAAGCTTGCCAGCAGACTCAGAGAGAGCGGAAAAACAGTGATCGGCATGGGAGAGAATAAGACGCCTGCTCCTTTCAGAAAAGCCTGTGATATCTTTACTGTTCTGGAGCTTTTGCTGGAAGGAAGCATGAGTGAAAATGATGCTGTAGCAAGAAGCCAGATTGAAGAAGCGGTAGTGAAGATCATCACCGAAAATCAAAATGACGACAGAGTGACAGGTCTGGGAGAGGTGGGAAGCCGGCTTGTCAAGCTGTATCCGGACTTCGATGTGAGGCGCTATGGCTACAGCCTTTTGTCTAAATTTCTGGAGTCTTTCCCAAAGCTGAAACTGATACAGTCAGGTTCCCAGATTACGGTGACGCTTTATGAAGACAGAAACAGAAAGGAGCAGATCGAAGAGTTTATCCGCAGGCAGATCAAAGATGCGGGGAAACATGGGGTATCTTTAAGTGTGCTGGGAAATCGCATCCGCAGTCGTTTTGGAGATTTTAAGGTGCGGGATTACGGGTTTTCGCAGTTTAAGCAGTACATTCAAAGTTTTAGCGGTGTACATGTAGAAGAAGATGGGGAGAACAACCGGGCAGTCTATGAAAAGAAGGATGATAACAAATGAAGATAGAAGGTTTGTTTGATCTCCAGGTGATGATGCTTCTTCTTATGGGAATAGGGGTAATTTTAAGAAAGAAAAATATTATAACAAAAGAAGGGAAGACGGTATTGACAGATTTAGTGATCAATCTGATTCTTCCCTGCAATATTATTACAGCTTTTTGTATACCGATGGACCGTTCTGTTTTGATTGCAGAGATGGAAATTTTCATAATTTCTGTTTTGATCCAGATTTTCTGTACTTTGATCAGTGGAGTGCTGTACCGAAAAGTGCCAAAGGGAAAACGGATGGTTCTGCAGTATGCGACGGTGTGCTCAAATGCTGGATTCCTGGGAAATCCTGTGGCAGAAGGGCTTTACGGATCGCTAGGCCTTTTATATGCCTCTGTTTATCTGATTCCGCAGCGCATCGTTATGTGGTCAGCGGGAGTATCCTATTTTACCCAGAGTCCGAGCCGAAAAGAGGTGGTAAAAAAGGTACTGACCCATCCATGTATCATAGCAGTGGAGATTGGAATTGTTCTGATGGTGACTCAGATTCAGCTTCCGGAATTTTTGAGTACGGGAATTGAAGAAATCGGCGGGTGTACGACAGCTGTCACAATGATATTGATCGGAACAATCCTGATGGATACAGATATGAGACATATGATAACAAAAATTACCGCCGGCTATTCAGTGATCCGTCTGATTTTTATTCCTACAGTGGTGCTTTTGGGCTGTCTGCTGGCAGGGGTGGATTCAGTAGTAGCAGGAGTTTCCGTTACTTTGGCAGCCATGCCGGCAGGGACGACAACTGCGATCCTGGCGTTGAAATATCATGGAGATGAGGAATTTGCCACCCAATGTGTTGTGCTTACGACAGTACTTTCTGTGGCAGCAATTCCGATTTGGAGCCTCATCATCCATTCCATATTTCTCGCCTGATCTGCTATTGAAACAAGGTAAGAAGATCAGAAAAATGTGAGATACGTATTTGAGCCTCGGGAACATCTCCGAATCCATAAGAAGCGAAAATAAAAGGAACTCCGGCCTCTTTGGATGCGCAATAGTCTCCGGCAGTATCGCCGATATAGCAGGCAGTGCCGGAGGGATGGCGGTTCAGTAAAAGCCGTATATTTTCTCCTTTTGATTTCTTTGTATTTCCGTAGCATTCTATATCGGTGATATAGTTCCGCAAATTATTTTTTTTAAGAAACAATTCAATATAACCACTTTGGCAGTTACTTACGATAAAAAGCTTATGATTGGAAGAAAGTCGGGAAAAAACGTATTCTACATCCGGATAGAGAAAACTTTCCTTGGCGTTTTCCAAAAATCTATGTTCCCGGCGGCAGCATTTTGCCAGCAGCGCTTCTCCTTTTGCAGCAGGAAGCTGAGGAAATAAGTCAGCTGCAATGATATCCATGGGTTTTCCAAACTCTTGTTTCAGATCAGAGGCAGTCAAAGGCTGACGTTCAAATCTGAGTTTTTCCAGTGTATAGTTCCACGATCTTGCAACAATTTCAGTTGTATCCCACAAAGTTCCGTCTACATCAAAAATAAGATAGTCAAAATTCATAATTGATATATTCCTTTCCGGCAAATGTACTTTTTTTCAGTCTAGCATATCGAGGAAAAGATGGCAATGAAATAAAAAAGTTGACAGATTGGAAATCTTATAGTACAATACCCGGCGTAATAATTTTGTAACATTTGTAATATAGAAGAAATAAAATGCATATAAAAAATAATAGAAATGTAAGAATGTTACAAAACCAGGAGGTAGGAGTATATGAAATTAAAGGGAAAAGGACGATTGCGTTTTACGGTACTCGCCGTACTTTGTGCGGTAAATACGGCAGGATTTACCAGTTTTGCTATGTCGCCGGAAGGGGAGACACCGGTGATTTACGGGGCGACTTCGCTGGAAGATGATCTTCCGGACAGTGCATCTTCTAAGGAAGTGGCAAAAAAGGTGACAGAAGCCGTGCAGCAGATTGCTGTAGAGAAAACAGAGGAACGGGTGAAACAGATTCAGGCAGAAGAAGAGGCCAGAAGGAAAGCAGAGGAAGAAAGGCTTGCTGCAGAAGCAGCAAGAAAAGCGCGGGAGGAAGATCAAAGACTTCTGGCAGCGCTGATATTCTGCGAGGCTGGAAATCAGCCTTATGAAGGCCAGGTGGCAGTTGGAGCCGTTGTGATGAATCGGGTAAACAGCGGAGTCTATCCGGGATCCATTCGAGAAGTTATCTATCAGTCCGGACAGTTCGGCCCTGCTATGACAGGATGGCTGGACAGCGTTCTGCAAAGCCGGAGTTATACGGAAAGCGCCATGCAGGCAGCGGCAGATGCCATGGCAGGCAGCAATCCTGTAGGAGGGTGTCTTTCTTTTGGAAACGGAAACTATGGGATCCGCATTGGAGATCATTATTTTCATTAATTGCCCTTTGCAAAGAGAGGGAAAATATTTAAGCAGTCAGCCAGTTACGGCCGGCTGCTTTTTGTTGGCATGAATTAAATTTTCCTGAAAAAGACTTTGTGGGTTACCCCTTTTCTGCCAGAATCCGCATCTATTTCCAGCAAAACCATAAGGAAATCACAGCGGACAAATGATAGACTGACATCGGAGCAAAAAAGAAAAATAAAAAGGGGAAGGACAGGACTGTCTGGAAAAGCAGGGAGTGAAGAAAGATGAGACGCAAAGTTCTGATTGTGACAACTGTCAGCGGATTTTTATATCAGTTTGAAAAAAACGCAGTAGAAATATGGAAAGAAAAAGGAGCCAGCCTTCACTATGCTTCTAATTTTCAGATAAAAGCTTATGAATTTGAAGCGGAATTTTTTGAAAAAAATGAGATTGTATGCCATCCCCTTACAATAGAAAAATCTCCTTACAGGATCGGCAGGAATATGCAGGCTCTCAAAGAACTGATCCGAATTATAAGAGAAGAAAAGATTGACATCGTGCACTGCCACAATCCTATGGGAGGGGTGCTGGGAAGACTGGCAGCTCATCTGTCCGGGAGAGAGGTGCATGTGATATACACCGCTCACGGTTTCCACTTTTATAAGGGAGCGCCTCTTAAAAATTGGCTTCTGTATTATCCGGCGGAAAAATTTTTGGCGAAATGTACGGATACGCTGATCACAATTAACCAGGAAGATAAAAACATTGCAGAGACATTTCATCTGAAAAAGAATGGACAGCTTGCCGCTATACCGGGAGTAGGGGTGGATCTGAAAAAGTACTGTCCGAAACAGGAGCAAAGAGAAGCAGCGAGGGAAGTTCTTGGAGTCGGGTCAGGGGAGTTGTGCCTTATGACAGCAGCCCTTCTTGATAAAAATAAAAATCACAGGGTGATATTCAAACTTCTGGAACAATGGAAGAAAGAAAAGGATTTTCCCCAAATAAAATATGTGATATGCGGTGCAGGACCTTATGAATCTAAATTGAAAAGAGAGGTAAAAAGAAGAGAGCTGGATAGTATCGTTTGTTTTATGGGATTTCGCCGGGATATGCCCTTTCTTTTACAGGGAGTAGATCTCTTCCTGTTTCCGTCTAAGCGAGAGGGACTGGGAATGGCCGCTTTGGAAGCAATGGCCTGCGCTGTTCCGGTAGCGGCAGCGGAAAACAGAGGGACAAGAGAATATGTAAGGCATGGGGAAAACGGGTTCCTCTGTGACCCGGGAAAAACGGAAGGGTTTCGCGCAGCGATCGAAGAGATAGAAAGGAAAGCAAAGCGGGGAAATGAACTGTCTGCCATGAAAGAAGCAGCAGTAAGAACTGCATCTGCATTTAGTGCAGAACAGTCAAAATCAAAAATGGAAATGATTTACAAAAGCATTGGGAAAGGAAGCAAGGAACATGAATCGAAGGAAAGTCAGTGTGATCATGAGTGTTTACAATCCAAAGCCGTTTTCCCAGCTGGAGACGGCGGTCAGATCTATTTTGGAACAGAGTGAAAGGGACTGGGAACTTCTGATCTATGATGATGGTTCATCCGAAGAGTGGAAAGAGAGGATCAAAAGTCTTGAAATGTTGGATTCAAGGATCTGCTGTCTGGAAGGAAAGGAAAACCGCGGTATTGCCTATGGCCTGAATCAGTGTATCCAGGAGGCGGAGGGAGAGTATATTGCAAGGATGGACGGTGATGATATCTCTCTGCCGGACCGGCTGAAGGAACAGGCGCATTTTCTGGATGAACACAAAGAGTATGAGTTTGTGGGATGCAATGCTTTTCTCATAGGAGAAGATGGGGTGTGGGGCGTAAGAGAAATGCCTGAAATTCCGAAAAAAGAGAGTTTTCTTTCTTCTTCACCCTACATTCATCCTTCTGTGATGTTCAGAAAGAGCGTATTTGAAAAGCACGGATATTATCATGTGTCAGATGAAACAAAGCGATGCGAGGACTATGAACTTTTTATGCGCCTGCATATTTTCGGCTGCCGTGGGTATAATCTTCAGAAGAAATTGTTTTGCTACCGGGAGGACAAAGGAAGTTACAGGAAGCGGCGGCTCTGTTACAGAATAGATGAGATCAGGCTTCGCCGCCTTGGGTTTGCGGCACTTGGACTGAACGGGGCAAAAGCATGGATGTACCGCTATAAACCTTTGGCGGTGTGGATGATCCCGGGTATCATATACCGGGGGCTGAAACGCTGTCAGGCAGGAGGGCAGGCGGTGCTTAAGGAAAGGAGACAAAGCGGTGAGTACCCATACCCATGCCGAGATCATCAGCCGGGATTCTGAAGCAATACTGGCTCCTGCATTTGTAGAATTTGTAAAATGGGTTTTGAAATCCGCCGGAGAACAGAATATCCGGCGGATTTATTTTCTTGCCAGAGACGGATATCCGATGTACCGGGCGGCACAAATTTTAAGCCGGGGAAGAGAACCTGAAATAGAGTGCCGATATCTTCGTTGTTCCAGATATGCACTTCGGATCCCGTCTTTCCATCTGCTCGGAAAGGAGGCGGCAGAACAGATCTGCCTGGGAGGAATAGATGTGACCCTTGAGAAAGTATTAAAAAGGGCAGCGCTGACCGATGAGGAGGCCGGGGAAATTGCCGGACTTTTGGGAAGACAAAAAGAGATGGACCGGATCTTGTCCTATGGAGAAGTCCAGATGTTGAAAAGAGAGCTTTTGGACATGGGAAAATTTTGGGAATATGTAAACATTCATGCCGGGGAAGCATATGACGCGGCTGTCGGGTATCTTAAAGCAGAGGGACTTATGGATGCAGTGCGCTGGGCGGTGGCAGACAGCGGGTGGACCGGAAGTATGCAGATGACCCTTCGGATCCTTTTGGAATCAGCCGGCTACAGGGGGAGACTGACGGGATATTATTTCGGCCTTTATCATATCCCGGAGGGGGAGAAAAAAGAGAATTATCATGCATACTATTTCGGACCATTCGGCAAGATAAAGAGAAAAGTACATTTTTCCAACAGCTTGTTTGAATGCATGTTCAGCGAACCGGAACAGATGACGCTGGGATATAAGGAAACGTCCGGGGGATATGAACCGGTCAGAGAGCTGGGAGAAGTGAAAAATAAAGAAGCGCTGGAAATCATTGCAGACGCGGTAGAAAAAGAGGCGCAGAAAGAAGCTTTGGAACTTCCGGACCGTCTGCATCTGTGGCAGATCCTTGATCCTGATGTGATACAGAGAAAGATGGCAGATCTGATGAGCAGACCTGATAAGGAACAGGCGCAGGCTTTTGGGAATCTCTGGTTTAATGATGACGTCAGGGGAGAGGGACAGAAGATCGCTGTTCCCCTGACAGAAGAAGAGATCCGAAACAGTCACGTACTGCCCAGAGGAGCATCTATGACCGGTATCCGAAAAGAACCGGTAAAGGAAAGCGCCTGGATGGAGGGGAGCATTGTACTTGGAGGAAAGAGGATAAGATGGCATCTCTGGCAAAACCGGATGTATAAGTACATCCTCTACATCAAAAAGCAGATCATGGAGAAACGGAAAAAATGAGAAAGCAATCCTATTTTGTGATACAGGAACTGGTTTCCAGGGAACTGAAAAGAAAATACAGCAGATCCAGGCTGGGAATCCTGTGGAGTGTTTTAAGCCCTCTGCTTTCTATGGCTGTTCTGTCTCTGGTCTTTTCTGCCATGTTCCGAAAATCCATTGAAAATTATCCGGTTTATTACCTGACAGGTTTTATCCTGTGGAATTTTTTTACTACGGCCACCAATACAGCCATGACAGCTCTTGCGGATAATCAGGCTCTGATCCTGCAGGTGAAATTTCCAAGGGAGGTGTTTCCTTTTGCCAGGGCATATACAGCTTTTGTCAATTTCCTCTATTCCCTTATCGCCTATGGGATCATTCTGCTGATTTTTGGAATACGCCTGTCGGCAGCAGTTTTCCTGTTTCCTGTGATCGTGTTTTTTATTTTCCTGTTTTCTCTTGGCATGGGATATCTGCTGTCAGTGCTTTATGTGTTTTTCGGTGATGTGCGGCATTTGTATTCAGTTTTCCTGACGCTTTGGATGTACCTTTCTGCTCTCTTTTATCCACTGGAACTTTTGCCGGAGACTATGCAGCGGCTGATCTGGCAGAATCCCATCTATAATTTCATTGCGGCGGCCAGAGACTGCATCCTTTATGGAACCTTACCCCGATCAGCTGTTATGATTCGGATTTTTGTGTGGGGGATTGGGATGTACGGGGCAGGCAAATTTGTATTTCAGAAAAGCCAGAGCAAAGTCATACAGAAATTGTAAAAGGGTATGCGGACATGGGGATTTATAATAAAAGGAGGGGAAAGAGAACATGAAAGAGGAAAAGAAAAAGGCAGGCTGCCCGGTTATTTCTGTTCGGGACATCAGTATGTATTTTAAAGTACCGGAAGAAAGCGCTTCCAGTCTGAAGGAATTTACAGTGCAGCTGGCGGCAGGCAGACGGCGCTACCGTACACTCAAAGCTTTGGATCATATCAGTTTTGATGTGTATGAGGGGGAAGTGATGGGAATTATCGGAACCAACGGATCAGGGAAGAGTACCCTTTTGAAGATCATTTCCGGCGCTATGATCCCTACAGGAGGAAGTGTACAGGTAGATGAGAGCCAGGTTCAGCTCCTTACGCTGGGGACCGGCTTTGACCGGGAACTGACCGCCAGAGAAAATGTATATCTGAATGGTGCGATCTTGGGATACAGCAGGGAGTTTATCCGGAGAAAATATAGAAAGATCGTGGAGTTTGCAGAGTTGGAGGGCTTTATGGAACAGAAGATAAAAACTTTTCCTCCGGTATGATATCCCGTTTGGGATTCGCCATTGCCACGGTAAGAGAAACGCCTGGGATCCTGATCCTGGACGAGGTGCTAAGTGTGGGAGATCTGTTTTTTAAGGAAAAAAGCGGCAGACGCATCGAAGAGATGATACACAGCGGGGCAACCGTTTTGATCGTTTCTCATTCTACAGACACAATTTTGAAAAACTGCAGCCGGGCGGTGTGGATTGAAAAAGGAGAGCAGAAAATGACCGGGAATCCGGGGGAAGTCTGCCGGGCTTATGTGGAGTATGGAAAGGAGAAAAAGAGATGAAAAGCGCAGGGCGCATATGGCTTTACCAACTGCTGGTAAACCGGGTTCCCGGTATTCGCAAGCGGTATCACGAAATGAGGAAGACGTATGGCGGAAAGAAGGGACAGCTTCTTAGCTGGTGCGCCCTTCTTTTTTGGAATATCCGGTATTATGTGCTGGGCGGCAGAGATGACAGCGGATTTTCCGGAAAGACTTATGAGAAAAAGAAACTGAAGCTTCAGGAGTCAGCCTGTCCGGGGCGCATGGATCAAAGAGCGCTGAAACAAAAGATGATGGCTGCTGACGTGATCTCCTTCGATGTATTTGATACGCTGCTTGTCCGGCCGTTTTCGGAACCGGCAGATCTTTTTTATCTGGTAGGGATGCATTTTTCCTGCCCTGACTTCCGGCTGCTTCGGGTAGAAGCGGAGCGAAAGGCCAGGCAGAGGAAAAAAAAGTGTGGAGAAGGAGTGGAAGTGACTCTTGCGGAAATCTGGGATCTTCTGGAAAAGATGACCGGAATCCCGGCGGAAGAAGGGATAGCCAAAGAAAAGGACATGGAGCGGAAATACTGTTTTGCAAATCCTTATTTTGCCGGCGTTCCGCAGAAGCTTCAAGAAGCCGGGAAAACAGTGATCGCTGTCAGCGATATGTATCTGGAACAGGAATTTCTGGAGAGTCTGCTTTTAGAAAAGGGATTCGGAGGGCTGGATGCCTGTTTTGTTTCATCCCGGTGGGGAGTCACGAAAGCAGAGGGGACGATGTACGGGAAGGTGGAAGCGGAGCTTGCAGGGCAGAAAAATTTCCTCCATATCGGGGATGATCGGTATAGTGACATTGCGATGGCAAAAAGAGCAGGATGGGATACGTTCTGGTATCCCAATATCCAGATGCAGGGGAGAAGATACCGTCCCCGGGATATCTCGGTCATTACAGGCAGTATGTATAGGGGAATGGTGAATATCCGGCTTCATAACGGCAGCAGGATTTATTCTCCCTTTTATGAATACGGTTATGTATACGGTGGAATACTGGCTCTTGGATACTGTCAGTTTATCCATGATTTTGTCAGGAGAAAAGAGATTTCACAGATTTGGTTTCTGGCAAGAGACGGAGAAATTCTGAAAAAAATCTATGATTGTCTGTACCCCGGGGAGGAGACAGTCTATGTGCTCTGGTCCCGGGGAGCAGCGGCACGGATTCTTAGCAGCGCATGGAAGGAAGATTTTTTTGAAAGGTTCCTTTTCCAGAAAACAGGACAGGGCTATTCCATGGCAGAAATTTTCAAGGCAATGGAGCTGGAGCATATGCTTTTGGAAGTCTGCAAAGATCTGGGATGCAGAGCCGATACCCGGCTGGATCTTCCCCTTGCCAAAAGTTGCCGCTTCTGTCTGAAAAGAAGATGGCAGCAGGTGGAAACAGCCTACCGAGAAGAAAAAGAGGCTGCCAGAGAATATCTGACATCCCTTGCGGAGAATCATAGCAGGATTGCCGTAGTGGATATTGGCTGGGCCGGAAGCGGAGCACTGGGGATTTCGCATCTCTTAAGAGAGGAATTTGGACTTTCCTGCAAGGTGTATGGCCTTCTGGCAGGTACAAACACCTGTCACAATCCAAGACCGGATACGTCGGAGAGCTTCTTTTTTGATGGAATGATAGCGAGCTATCTTTTTTCACAGACAAAAAACAGAGATCTCTGGAAATTTCACGACCTGAACCGGAAGCATAATCTGTACATGGAGCTTCTTTTTACTTCGGATTCCCCCACATTGAAAGGCTTTTGCCTGGACGAGAATGGAAAAGTAGGATTTCGCTATGGAAAGAAAGAGGCTCACGGAAAGCAGATACGGCAGATTCAGCGAGGGATTTTAGATTTTACGGCGGATTACAGAAAATATTTTCCTGAATTTGTTACAGGAGAAAGGGGAATCATAAAGGGGAGAGATGCCTATGCACCGTTGCTGCTTTTTTTACAGGATAAAAAGGTCAGAAAAGCTCTGGAGCGTTTGTTTGACTGGGACACCAGCGCAGATACCCAGTGAAAGAAAAGAAAAACCGCAGGTATAAGACAATGAGGAAAGGACACAATACATTTAAAGCATGGAAAATATTGACTCAGGGGATGCTTATCGCCCTGTATTTTCTGGCATCGGCACAAGTAATGCGGGAAATCTGGAAAGAGCGTTATCTTCCGGTCACTCTTTTGTATATGGTGATGCTGGAAGTATCTTATCTGATGCTGGAGGCCGGAAATATCGAGCAAAGGAGGATCCTTGACCTTGTATACGGGCAGTTTTTCGGCGCTCTGTGTGCAAATCTCTTTTTTGCCCTGCTGATGTATACAGTCAGCACGCTCTCCTTTGAAGCCATACTTCCATATTTTTTCACACTGACTTTATTAGAGGTCATGTCAGGTATCCTGTGGGCCGTTCTCTTTTTCTGGATTTATCTGAAGGGACAGTCCTTCAAGAAAGCTCTTTTTATTTACGGGAACAGAGAGAGGATGCCTGAGACTGTTCTGGAAAATAACCGGATCAACGGATACTTTCAAATTACAAAATCTATGCATTTTAGAGAGGGAATCCCAAAAGCAATGAAACTGATGGAAGAATGTGAGGCGGTTTTCCTTGGAGATATTCCCTGTCAGGAGCGAAATGAGCTTATGAAAACCGCTGTCCGGATGGACCGGGAATGCTACAGTATTCCAAAAGTGACAGATATTTATATCAAAAATACTACGATCCTGCGGCTTTATGACAAAGTACTTTTCCGATGCAGCCAAAGTCGCCTCACAAGGGAGCAGGAGGTGATAAAGCGGGCAGAGGATGTGATAGTATCCTTCCTTCTTCTTGTTCCAGCCCTTCCTGTCATGCTGCTGATCGCACTTGGTATTAAGCTTGAGGATAGAGGTCCCGTATTTTACAGGCAGAAAAGAGTGACAAAGGGCGGCAGGGAATTTGACATGCTGAAATTCAGAAGTATGCATGTGGATGCGGAAAAGGACGGGCCAAGGCTTGCGGGAAAATATGACAGCCGCATTACAAAGGTGGGGAGAGTAATCCGGAATCTTCATTTTGACGAGCTGCCACAGCTTTTTAACATCTTTCGGGGAGAGATGTCTCTGGTAGGTCCAAGACCGGAACGGCGGGAGTTTATTGAAGAGTATGCAAAAATAATCCCGGAATTTACGGAGAGGCTGAAAGTGCGGGGAGGTCTTACAGGATATGCACAGATATACGGGAAATACAATACGGGCCCGGAAGATAAGATAAAATACGACCTGATCTATATTTATCAATATTCACTCCGGCTGGATATCCGCCTTTTGTTTCTCACTGTCCGCATTCTGTTTCAGAAAGAAAATGCGGAAGGGGTAGAGGAAAAAGAGCAGGATGACACCGGAGATCAGAAAGGAGACGGACATGGAAAACATTAGACTGCTGGATTGTACGTTAAGGGACGGAGGGTACATCAACGACTGGAATTTTGGGGAAAAGACAATCCGAAGTATCATTGACAGGCTGATCGAGGCCAAAACAGATCTGGTGGAGGTGGGATTTTTAAGGAACTGTACCTATGATCCTGACCGTACCTTGTTTCATTCTGTAAGAGAATTGAAAAAAGTCCTTCCTTCCAGCCATGGAAATACAAAATTTGTAGCTATGGCTCTTCACAATCAGTATGATATACGAAATCTGGAAGAGTGTGACGGGACTGTGGACGCAGTGCGTGTTACTTTCCATGACTATGATGCGGAAGAAGGACTGGATTTCTGCAGAAAGGTGAAGGAAAAAGGCTACCAGCTTTTTATCAATCCCATCAATATTATGGGTTACCGGGATCAGGAGCTGGTAAAGCTTCTGAAAAAAGTCAGCAATCTGGAACCTTACGGATTTTCTATTGTAGATACCTTTGGTTCCATGACAAAAAAAGAGTTGGTGAGGATTTATTCTCTCTGTGAGAACAATCTAGACGAAGCGATTGTTTTGGGCCTTCACCTCCATGAAAACATGGCCCAGTCTTTCCTTCTTGCCCAGACGTTTCTGGAGATGAAGGATCCAAGGAGAAACTGCGTTCTGGACGCTTCTTTAAACGGAATGGGGCGGGTACCGGGGAATCTCTGTCTGGAACTGATCATGGATTATATGAACCGAAGTTATGGGAAAGATTATGACATTGATCCGGTATTGGATGCCATCGAGGAGTATATTACTCCCATCAAGAGCAGGGAACCCTGGGGTTACATGGCGGAATATTTCATCTCAGCAAAATATAATCTCCACCGGAATTATGCCGAATATCTGCTGTCAAAAGGAACCCTCACCGCAAGAGACATGCATCAGATCTTAAAAATGCTGCCGGAAAACAAAAAAAGTGCCTTTGATCCGGCTTGTATTGAAGAGCTGTATCAAGAATATAAAAATCAGACTGTGTCAGATCAGGCTTCCCTTGGCAGTCTGAAACAGATATTTGAAGGCCGTGCGGTAGTTTTGCTGGCTCCGGGGACAAGTCTCGAATATCAGTGGGATAAGGTGAAAGACTATATCAGATCCCAAAAGGCAATCATCGTGTCAGCAAATTTCTATTTTGCGGAGCAGGAAGGCGGCTTTGCCTTTTTCAGCAATGCAAAACGTTTTGCGGAGTATCAGGCGCTTCGGAAACAGGATATCCATGTGATTCTTACATCTAACATTACAAAAGGCGTTCGTCCGGGAGATGATGTCATCAACTATCAGCGCCTTGCCATGGAAGGAGAAGAGCCTTCAGAAAACTGCGGCATTATGCTCCTTAGGCTGATGAGCCTTCTGAAAGTAAAGGAAGCCGCACTTGCAGGGTTTGACGGATACACAGAGGAAGGAGAAGATTATATGAAAGGATATTTCGGGGCGTTTCAAAATGCCAGAGAGGGAGATAACCGGAAGATTGCCGGAGAGATCCGGAAACTGCAGAAGAAAATCAAGATTTTGTTCCTGACTCCATCACAATACGAGGAGGCGGTTTAAATGCAGCAGGTACTTGAAAAGCTGGATATGATCCGGTATCTGATCCTGGATGTGGACGGCACGATGACAGACGGAGGGGTTTATCTGGACAGCCGGGGAGAGGAAATGAAAAAGTTTTCCATTAAGGACGGGGCAGGGATCCTCCTTGCAAGACAGGCGGGAATTGAGACTGTGATCCTGACAGGAAGAGAGAGCATGTGTGTTTCGAGAAGAGCAAAAGAGCTTGGCATCCGGGAGGTCTTTCAGAATATAAAGGATAAAAAAGAGTTCCTTGTCCGCTTCCTTGAAGAGAAAAAGATTGCCCCGGAGGAGGCTGCCTATATTGGAGATGATTTGAATGATCTGGAGGCAATGAAATGCGTAGGGACGGCTGTCTGTCCCCAGGATGCAGCGAAACAGATCAAGGCCTTCTGTCCTTTTGTACTTTCCAGCAAAGGAGGGGAGGGGGCAATACGTGAATTTGTGGAGATGATTCTGGAAAAAAGGGGAATACAGTATGAAGGATTGGTTTTATGACAGGATTGTCCGCCGAAATGAGAGAATACAAAAAGAATATGAGCGCTATGTCCGGGGACATTTAGAGGAGCATAAGAAGAAAAGATGGAAACATTGGCTTGTGCTTCTGGGATTGTCCTGGAAATACCGGAACAGTCAGAAAAACCGGATCCATACGTTTGTCCTTGTAAAACAAAAGAAGGACAGTGCAAAGGTTCGCATGGAGTGGGTGCCAGGTGCTGTGTGCTACAATATTTATCTTTCTACAGACGGGGTGAAATACCATTTTTTGCAAAAAGAAAAGCATCATGTATGCACCCTGCAGGGAATGGGAAATGGAAAAATGTATTTCCTTAAATATAAGGTTTCCCTGGATGGCAGATTTTACAGCGAATTTTCAGAGGTTCTGACCGTATCTGCCGTACAGAATAAAGAACTGTACTTTATGGAGCAATTGTCCCAAAAGCTGGAAAAAGAAAATGGTTCCTCAGATATGAAAGGAAAAAACAGAAATCAAAATACGGTGGCAGGGATTATGACAGCGGAGGCAAAACAAGGAGAAGGAATCCGAATTTCCTGGAAAAGGGCGTCGGGGGCTATTCATTATAATCTCTACCGCGCGGAGGAAGGGAAGCCATATATATTTCTGATCCAGACCGAAAAGGACTCATATATGGATGAAAAGATCAGCGGAGGAATGTCCTATGAGTACAAGCTGAAATATACAGGGGACGGGAAGAAATACCATGATTATTCCATCCCTGTTTCTGTGACGGCGCCGGCAGAAAAATACAGGGGAGGAAACAGTGGCCCTCTGCCGGAGAAAGGGGCCGAATCAGCCGGCGATGGACGGATCAGCTTTATGCATCTTGCAAAAGGGATGATGCCCTATGAAGTCATTTCATTCGATGTTTTTGACACACTGATTTTCCGTCCCTTTGAGCACCCTTACGATCTCTTTGTTCTGGAAGGGGAGGAGCTTGATATTATGGATTTTTGTGAGATCAGGCGAAGTGCGGAGGAAGAAGCAAGGCAGAACAGCCGTTTAAAAAGGGGCAACAGGGAAGTGACACTGGAGGAAATCTATGATCTTGTGGCGGACGAGACCGGGATCGACCCGAAGGAAGGTGCTGCACTTGAATTTTCCATGGAATGCCGCCTGTGTTACGGGAATCCCTACATGTTGGAAGTTTTTCATATACTCAAAGAACAGGGCAAGATCCTGGTAGCTTTGTCGGATATGTATCTTTCTGCTGCCAAAATGGAGAAACTCCTTGCCTGCTGCGGCTATGAAGGCTTTGACGAAATTATTGTATCCTGCGACTATAACTGTTCCAAAAGAGACGGGGGACTCTATGATGTGCTGAAAAAAAAGTATGCAGGCAGAACCATCGTTCATGTGGGGGATCATCCTGTATCTGATCTGGAATCAGCCCGGAAAAAGGGAATTGACGCCCGGTTTTATCAGAATGTCAATGAGGCGGGCAGGAGATACCGGGCAAAGGATATGTCCTATCTTGTAGGGAGCGCTTATCGCGGGATCGTTAATGCCTGGCTGCACAGCGGAAGGAGAAGTTTTACCCCTTACTATGAAGTGGGGTTTGTCTATACCGGGTTTTACTGCATGGGATTTTGCCAGTGGATTGCCCGTTATGTCAGGGAACATGAGCTGGAGAAGGTCCTGTTCCTTGCGCGGGAAGGGGATATTTATCAGAAAGTTTTTCAGGAAATGTATCCGGACATCCCCACAGAGTATGTTCTCTGGTCCAGGATTCCGGTGGTGAAAACGACAGTGAGAAAGAACCGGCATCCTTACCTTCTGCAGATCGTTCATCATAAGGCCAATGCACTGTATAAATCTATGATAGGGACGCTGCTGGAGCGGACCGGTATTGGAAGACTAAAAGCATATCTGCCGGATTACCGGCTGAAGGAAGAAGAATTTCTGACGCCGGGAAATGAGAAAGTATTAAGGGAGCTTTTGCTGGATCACTGGGATGAAGTATGCAGCTGTTATGAGGCCGATGATACTTATATCCGTTCTTATCTGGAGAGAAAGATCCAGAATGCGAAAAAGGCAGCGGTAGTAGATGTAGGATGGTCCGGCAACAATGTGCTTCAGGTTAAGTATCTTGTGGAGGAGGCATACGGGATGGACTGTCGGATCCACTGTCTGCTGGCAGCTGCAAGAAATGTCAATGACACTTATATGGCCGGGATGATGCAGAGGAAAAGAGTGGAAACTTACATCTTTTCCAATATGTACAATAAGGGACTCCACGACACCCATCAGGAAGAAAACAAGAAACTTAATTCTTTCTTTTTTGAGATACTCACCCAGTCAAGCACTCCCACCTTCCTTGGCTTTGATCAGCAGGGGAAGTTTCTCTATGACATTCCGGAAGTGGAAAACTACCGCCATAACCGGGAGATCCATCAGGGAACGCTGGATTTTGTAAAGGAGTATCAGAAAAGGTTCCGGGATTTTCCCTTTATGCTGGATATATCCGGTCATGACGCCTATATGCCGTTTCAGTATTTTTCCAGAAATCTTCTGTGGCTGAAAAAATATTTCGGAAATTATATCTTTGGCCGAGACCTTTTTGCTACTGGGGAAGAGGCTGTGATGGAATCAGTATCAGAGGTAATGAAAAAAGCAGGATTATGGGAGGAAGGATCATGATATTATATCAGGCGCTGTCGTCGTACCAGATTCTGGAATGTATGGTTCACAGACAGGTTTTTTATAAAGATCAGAAATGTATCTTAATCCTGGGAACCTATATCCGGGAGAGGATGCCGAAATACTGGGAACTGGAGACAAAGGGCTTTTTTGACGAAGTATATCTGTTCCGCTTTGGCGGATACAGGGGGAGCGAGGATGAGATCATACGTCAGGTAGAAGAAGAACTGAAGGTAAGCCTGCCGTATGCTCTGGAGGATTTTGAAAAAATACTGGCAGCAGGCATCCATACTTACCTGCAGGTATATATGGCTTTTCGAGGGATTCCCTTTGAAATGTTTGAGGATGGAAGCGGAGCCTTAAGCCGTCCCTGGATTCTGGCTGATATTCATCGAAAAAGTTCACCTGCCAGATATGAATTGATTGAAAGGTATCGGCTGTACGATCATCAAAATTCCATGATTACAAAAAAATATTGTGATATGAAAGCCCAGGAACAGGGATTTTATGACAAAAAGGCGGAAGATTTTCAGGTTATGGAACACTTCCACAGTCTGACGGATCAGAAAAAAGAAGACATCCGGCATATTTTTACCCTTCCTTTTCAAAAAGGGAGGGAGGACAGAGTGCTTCTTCTGACCCAGCAGTTTGCCAATTTGGGGCAGATTCCCTACGACGGACAGATCTGTATTTACCGTCACCTCTTTGCTTATTATTTAAGAGACAGGAAAGTTATCATTAAAACGCATCCGGATGATATTCTTTACTATCATCGGCTTTTTCCAGAGGCGGAGGTGATCCGTGAGACTTTTCCCTCGGAGCTTCTGCCCCTTGTGTTTGAGAAGATGCCGGACAGCGTCTGCACCGTAAGTTCTACAGGGGTCAATCAGATCCGGGGAGAATTTAAGGAGCATATTATTTTCGGACCTTCCTATGAGACAAGTTATGTGTATGACGGAATTTATTATGCAGCCTTACGGCTGGCGGACCATCTGGGAATATACCATATATGTGTATCAGGAGTCAATGAGATTCAGCTTCATTACCTGGCAGAGCTTTGTCCGGAATTTTCGGGGAAATTTTCAGTAAGTCGGGAAAAGGCAGAAGGCCCATGTCTTTGTTTTACAGGAGATCTGGAAGAAGAGGATGTGAGAATCAAAGGAGAAATAGGCGGGAAAGAAAGAGAAGAGGGGGCGGAAGGTATCCTGTATCTCAATGAAAAGAAAGGGTACCGGATGAAAAGCTTTGAGAAGATGATCCCTGTCAGTGTCCGGGAAGGGGAAAGGCAGCACACAATATTTTTTCAGTCAGGAAAGGAAGAGATAAAAGAAATGGCAGCAGAATTTTGGGAAGAGATCAAGCTTCCTTATCTGGAAGAGGAAATTGCTATTGAAAAATTAAATGACGATCAGATGAAAATCCGCATGCTGGAAGGGATTCTGGAGGCAACTCAAAAAAGGCTTCTGGAATATATCAGACGGGAAAAAGAGCTGAAGAGTAAAATTTCCGTATTGGAAGGAAAGGTGAAAAGAGATGTGGGTGAACCGTAGTCAGGCTCTTATGCTTCCTGACGGAAGACGGGCAGTCACAGTAAATGGAGACTGCAGGATCGGTCATAAGAGAAGATGTCCCCGGGTAGATATAGAGGCAGCGGTGTGTATTGGTGATGGGGCAGAGATCGAGGCCGGATTTATCGGTATGGGGACTTTTATCGGAAGGGGAACAAGTATCCTGCGGACAGAATCGGTGGGACGTTTTGTCACAATAGGGGAATACTGCAGCATTGGGGCAGAACTGGCAGAAACGGGAAAGCGTATCAGTACCTCTTATTTTGTAAAGGGGCGCGCTTTGCCCTGGTATGAAAAATTTATGGTTCCTGTACAGGTGTATCGATCAACTGCAAAGAAGAAACTGCGGATAGGGAGCGATGTTTATATCGGTGCCCATTCAGTAGTGGCGGAAGGAATCTCTATTGGCGATGGAGCTATCCTTTTACCCGGTACCGCTGCTGATAAAGATATACCTTCTTACTCGGTTGTCTATGGTAATCCGGCAAAGATATGGGAATATCGCTTTAGCAGGGAAGAGACAGAACGTTTGAAAAAGATCCGGTGGTGGGATTATGGGGAAAGACTTCTTGGGAAGGCAGATTTTGCAAGGGCAGATTTTGACAAAGTGCTGGAAATCCTGGAGAAAGAGAAGGATCAGATAACGCCGATCCTTCCGATGGAAACAGGAATGAAAATCCGGTATAAAGACGGATACTGCTGTATTTACAGTAAACTTATGGATCAAAAGACGCTGCTTTACCAGTTCCCGGAAAATGGATAAAATTTCGGACAGTCAGAGCATACCGACGTCGGTGTGTAAGGAAAAAGAGACAGGTGGAATGAAGACATGCTTATCAATTCAAAATTTTATTTTCCAACAGAATACGGCCAGGGGGTTACACTTACCGGAGAAGATACAGATATTTGCTATGCCTCTGCAAAGGATTGTGTGCTGGAGGCTCCCGTGAGATTTTGTTCCGGAGTAAAGATTGATGCGGAGAAGATCGGAGCATTTTCTTTTTTTAATCAGAACAGTAGTCTTAGGTTTATCGAATCCATTGGAAGATTCGCCCTTTTTGCTTCAGAAGTGATCATGGGAGGCGCCGTTCATCCCGTTGAATCCATCAGTACCCATCTTCTTTTCCAGAATATGGACAACAGTTGGAACCGGAATTTCCACAGTCTGTGCAGTCAGGAGGGTTTTCTGGAAGAGATTGTGCGTTATCAAAAAGAGCATGAACTGAAAGGAAAGACAAGGATCGTCATCGGCAATGATGTCTGGATCGGTAACCGGGCTGTTATTTTGAGGGGAGTGACCATCGGAGACGGCGCCGTGGTAGGAGCGGGGGCAGTGGTGACAAGGGATGTGGAGCCTTACACGATTGTGGGAGGCGTGCCTGCAAGAACGATCCGGAAACGCTTTTCAGATAAAGTGATCGAAAAGCTGGAACAGGTCAAATGGTGGGATTACGGGCCGGATATTATGGCCGGAATTGATCTGAATCAACCGGAGGAAGCGGTGAAATATCTGGAAGAAAGAATAGAAAACGGATTTGCCAGATATGCAGGGGAGAAATTTGCCTTTCACCCTGGAAGCAGAACGATCACAAGGAGAGAGAATAAAGAAGAGGTCCTTTTATATAAAATATAATGTCAATGGCGGCGTACAAGAGAGGGAATCATCTCAGGCAGATGTCTTTTGTGTCGCTTTCGGGAAAGGGAGGAAAAGCATAATGCGGACAGCAGGAATTATACCGGCCAGATATGGAGCATCCCGGCTTCCGGGGAAACCCATTCAGGATATCCAGGGAAGGCCGATGATCTGGTGGGTGTATCAGAAGGCAATAAAGGCAAAAAGATTAGATCAGGTTCTGGTAGCGGCAGATGATGAGAGGATTATGGAAGAATGCAGCAAATGGAAGATTCCGGCAGTCCTGACCGGAACATATCACCGCAATGCAGCCAGCAGGCTTCAGGAAGTATCCGAAAGGATTGGGGCAGACTTCTATGTGCAGATCAACGGTGATGAACCCTTGATCCGTCCGGAATATATTGACGCTGTGATTCCGGAGACTATTTCGACAGAGGAGGAGTTTGGCACCAATATTATTGCACCTGTGACATCTCCGGCAGAAGTGCTGGATCCTTCCAATATTAAAGTAGTGTTTGACTCATCCCTTCGGGCACTCTACATGTCGAGAACGCCAATCCCCAACCCTTTTCTATCCATTGATGTTACCTATTACAAACATGTGGGGATTCTTGGATATAATAAGAAGATGCTGGACTTTTATAAAAATTCTGTGCCGGGGACTTTTGAGAAGATTGAGGGAATCGACACACTGCGTTTTTTGGATTACGGAAAACATCTGCAGTTTATTGTGCTTGAAGAGGTGGAAAGTCTTTCAGTGGATACGTCCAAGGATCTGGAATATGTAAGAAAATTACTGCAGAGAGAAAAAGATATTGTCGAAACGGGCAATAAAAAAAGCCGGTAAAGAACGAAATCTTTACCGGTTTTGTGTTTGCTGATAACAGTGAAGATCTTTATTCAATATGGCGTTTGATCGCTTCAAAACTTTCGGCGCTGATGACATGTTCCATGCGGCAGGCATCTGCTACAGCTACCTTGGGATCCACGCCGAGACGGATCAGCCAGGAAGAGATCAGCTGATGACGTTCATAGATACATTCAGCAATTTCCCGTCCGGATGGCGTCAGAGTGATGTAACCTTCCGGTGATACCTGAATGTGATTGCTTTCACGCAGTTTTTTCATAGCCACGCTGACGCTGGATTTTTTAAAATCCAATTCGGTAGCAACATCCACAGAGCGGACGACAGGATGGGATTTGCTTAAGATAAGAATCGTTTCCAGATAATTTTCCGCAGATTCATTTATATTCATATCTGATCACCTCGGTTTCTTGCGCAAAAATCAGCGCAGTGTAAACACATTGAATAGAAATTTCAACCCTATCTCAGTGTTAGTACATAGTATAGCATAAGAATGCTGTCACATCAAATATAATTCTATAGCGGTGTGAGTCAAGGCTGGAAAGAAAAACAAAAGTATGGTATGATGAAGCGTAACGTGAAAATATCATTTTAAGGAGAAAGTATGAGTATTTATGACAGCCTGAACGGGCCGCAAAGAGAAGCGGTACATCATACAGAGGGACCACTTTTGATCCTGGCAGGAGCCGGATCGGGAAAGACCCGCGTGCTGACACACAGGATTGCATATTTAATAGAAGAAAAAGGAATTAATCCCTGGAATATCCTTGCCATTACTTTTACAAATAAAGCGGCCGGCGAGATGAGAGAAAGGGTGGATCAGATCGTTGGTTTTGGGGCGGAAAGCATTTGGGTGAGTACTTTTCACTCTACATGCGTGAGGATTTTGAGACGCCACATTGATCGCTTGGGATACGATACAAATTTTACGATTTATGACACAGACGATCAGAAAACATTGATGAAGGATGTGTGCAAACGTCTTCAGATTGATACAAAAGTTTACCGGGAGAGAAATCTTCTGGCAGCTATTTCAGCGGCGAAAAATGAGCTTATTACTCCGGAAGAATACCGGCTGCAGGCAGAAGGAGATTTCGGAAGGCAGAAAATCGCTTCCGTCTATGAGGAATATGAAAAACAGATGAGGGCAAATAACGCACTGGATTTTGATGACCTTCTTCTGAAAGCGGTACAGCTGTTCCAGACACAGCCGGAGGTTCTGGACTATTATCAGGAGCGCTTCCGGTATATTATGATCGATGAATATCAGGATACCAATACGGTACAGTTTCAGCTTGTCAGTTTGCTGGCAGCTAAATATCGGAATTTATGTGTAGTAGGTGATGATGACCAGTCTATCTACAAATTCCGGGGAGCAAATATCAGAAATATCCTGAATTTTGAGCAGGTGTTTGAGGATGCCAGGGTGATCAAGCTGGAGCAGAATTACCGGTCTACAAGTACGATACTGGATGCGGCAAATGCAGTGATAAGAAACAATAGAGGCAGAAAAGAAAAGACATTGTGGACGGATAACGGTCAGGGAGAAAAGATCACCTTCCGTCAGTTTGACACTGCCTATGACGAGGCAGAATATATTGTGGGCGATATAAAAGAGAACATAGAAAACGGAAGGTGCAATTATAATGATAATGCGGTCCTTTACCGGACAAATGCTCAGTCCCGGCTTTTGGAGGAGAAGCTTGTAGCGGCCAATATTCCCTATAAAATTGTGGGCGGCATTAATTTCTATGCAAGGCGGGAAATAAAAGATCTGCTTGCTTATTTGAAGACCATTGATAATGCCAGAGATGACCTTGCGGTCAGACGTATTATCAATGTTCCCAAAAGAGGGATCGGACTTACCAGTGTAAACCGGCTGCAGGAATATGCCCTTGCCAGAGATATCAGTTTTTATGAGGCTCTGCTAGGAGCAGATCTGATTCCGGGAATCGGAAGAGGGCTTGCACGGCTGGAGTCATTTGCGGCTTTGATGGAACATTTCCGTACCAGGGCTGATGAGATCAGTATTTCTCAGCTTCTGGATGAGATCCTGGAAACGACGGGGTACATAGAAGAGCTGAAAACAGAAGGGGAAATCGAGGCGGAAGCAAGAATTGAAAATATCGATGAGCTGAAAAATAAAATAGCCGCTTATGAGGAGGCCTGCCAGGAACAGGGAGAGAGACCGAGTTTAAGCGGCTTTCTGGAAGAGGTTGCTCTTGTAGCGGATGTGGATAGCCTGGATGAGAACAGCGACTATGTTGTTTTGATGACGCTGCACAGTGCCAAAGGACTGGAATTTCCACAGGTTTATCTTGCTGGTATGGAAGATGGGCTGTTTCCAAGCTATATGACCATTACGGCAGACGACCCGGAGGAGATAGAGGAGGAGCGAAGGCTTTGTTATGTGGGAATCACAAGGGCTAAGGAACATCTGACTTTAACCTGCGCAAAGCGCCGTATGGTAAGAGGAGAAACGCAGTACAATAAAATGTCCCGGTTTTTAAAAGAGATTCCTATGGAACTTCTGGAAACGGGAATAAAATTTGAAAAAGAGGAAAGGGAAGAAGAAAAACCGCAGCCGTGGCAGCAGGCAAGGCAGTCTTTTCGGTCAAAGCCCTTCACTGCGCCAAAGCCGGTACAGCAGTTTAAAGTTGCAGGAGGAAAAGGTCCCGGCTATGATGTGGGCGACAGAGTACGTCATGTCAAATTTGGAGAAGGGATTGTGACTTCCATTGTAGAAGGCGGAAGAGATTATGAAGTGACTGTGGAATTTGATACGGCCGGAACGAAAAAAATGTTTGCAGTATTTGCAAAACTGCAGAAAATATAAAAATGTACAAAAACTTATACCGGGATTTTTCAGAAAATTTCCCGGGAAAAGCAGTAGTAATATGGCGCAGATGGTGTTATAATAAAATATATTAAATCTATACCAGCCAGACGGGCATAAGAAAGGATGTGTAGGAAAGATGAGCAAAGTAGAGGATATTATTGCAGCATCAAAACTGAATGAGCTGATTCGGAAAAAAGATGATGATGAAAAACGCGGAAAGACAGTGCTGTGGGTACTGGCCATTGTAGGAGCGATCGCAGCAGTGGCAGCAATTGCATATGCAGTATATTGTTTCTTTACCCCAGATTACCTGGAGGATTTTGAAGAAGATTTTGACGATGATTTCGATGACGATTTCTTCAGTGAGGAAGATCAGGTATAAGGGCCAAAAGGAGAAGAGACAGAACACTATGTTCTGTCTTTCTTTTTGTTACGGTGACGGGTCAAAGTCCGGGTGTGCTCGAGACCTTGGTGACCGCTTCAGGAACAGATAAAGGAGAAAGAAAGCAGAAATGAAAAAAGGACAGATAGTAGAAGGAATTGTAGAAAAGATAGAGTTTCCCAATAAAGGAAAGGTTTATGTGCCGGAAGAGGAGCAGTATGTCATTGTAAAAAATACAGTTCCCGGTCAGAAAGTCAAATGCTCTGTCAACAAAATGAGAAAAGGTAAGGCAGAAGGGCGTCTTTTGGAAGTAACAGAGAAATCTTCACTGGAGAAAGATTCTCTGTGTCCTCATTTTGGACAGTGCGGGGGATGCACTTACCAGAATCTGCCCTATGAACAGCAGCTGAAGCTGAAAGAACAGCAGGTCCATGAGATGTTGGAAAAGGCGGCAGACCATGAATTTCAGTGGGATGGAATCCTCCCTTCACCTGTGGAGGAAGCATATAGAAATAAGATGGAATTTTCTTTCGGAGATGAATATAAGGATGGACCTCTGGCTCTTGGCATGCATAAAAGAGGCAGTTTTCATGATATTGTCAATGTAGGAGAATGCAGGATCGTAGACGAAGATTTCCGCCAGATCCTTTCTGCTACGCTGGAGTTTGCAAAAGAGACAGGGCTTCCATACTATCACCGGATGAGACATATAGGATTTTTCCGCCATCTTCTGGTACGAAAAGCAGTAAAAACCGGAGAAATCCTGGTAGATCTCGTGACGACCACACAGAATCAGGCAGACCTGGAAAGCTGGGCCAATCGTCTGGTAGAGCTGGAAAAACAAGGATGCTTGAAAGGAAAAATCGCCGGGATCCTGCATACATCCAATGACAGTCTTGCTGATGTAGTGAAAGATGAAGGAACAGAAATTTTGTACGGTCAGGATTATTTTTATGAAATATTGCTGGGACTGAAATTTAAGATCACGCCGTTTTCTTTCTTCCAGACAAACTCTCTGGGAGCGGAAGTTCTCTATGAGGCCGCCAGAAATTATGTGGGAGAAACAAAAGATAAAGTGATTTTTGATCTTTACAGCGGGACAGGAACGATTGCACAGATTCTGGCGCCGGTGGCAAAAAAAGTAGTCGGCGTGGAGATTGTGGAAGAGGCGGTACGGGCCGCCAGAGAGAATGCAGCTTTAAACGGCCTTGATAACTGCAGTTTCTGGGCTGGAGATGTACTGAAGGTCATTGATGAATTAGGAGAGGTTCCCGATCTGATCGTTCTGGATCCGCCGCGGGACGGCGTGCATCCCAAGGCCCTTGAGAAGATCATCGGTTTCGGAGTAGAACGTATCGTGTACATTGCCTGTAAACCTACCAGCGTTGCCCGAGATCTGGAAATGCTGCAGGGAAGAGGCTATCAGATGGAAAGAGCAGTGTGCATTGACCTTTTCCCGGGCACATATCATGTGGAGACTTGCGTCTTGTTAGGTAGGAAAAAACCGGCTGAAAAACAAATGTAGAATTTTGAAGAGGATAGACTTGACAAACTATCCCCTCTGTTGTCTAAAATATAAGAAAGACACTTTGATCAATGTAAGGGTTATATAGTATCATCAAAGGGCCGGACATTAAAAAGATGGAATTTGGCAGAAATACTCTGTTTGAGTTCAATTGTTTATATTGCTTTTTCTTGTTTAAAGTGGATATTAAAAAAATAGATAAAAGAAGTTTTCTTTTTCATGACTGCAATGGCCTTTCAACCGTTGCAGTCTTTTTTTTGCTGCTTTTTACCGGAATCCGATTAGAGTCTGCAGTGCTTAGAAGAAGCCGTGCCCCGCCTTTTTAGTCTGGATGCAAAGAGACTAAGGAAAGGAGAAAAAAAGTGGGATACAATCATGGAAAAGCAGAACGAAAATGGCAGATCTGGAAAGAAAAAGAAGAAAAGCTCATGCGGGAGAACGGCGTTGATGAAGAGATCATAGCAGAAATCCGTGCGTATGACCGTATAGAGTTTAATTCTGACAGGCGCTTTTATGTGCATTCTAATGAAATGGCAGAGTACATAGAAAATACGGCAGGAAAGGAACAGGATATTGAGGTTATAACTGTTCTGGATCTTCTTAATGAAATCGAGAGCAGAAATTTATATTATGAACTGCTTGCGCTGGATCAGAGTGTGCTGCAAATTCTTTTGCTGAAAATTCAGGGATATTCTACAAGGGAGATCGCACAGCTTACGCGGCTGTCGGAAGACGCCGTGTATCAGAGGATGCACCGGCTGAAGAAGAAACTGCAGCCTTTTAAGGATCAAAGAGGATAATATCACTTTTAAAAAAGGAAACGGGCGGGAGAAGAGGATATTTTCTTCTGCCTGTTGTCCTCTTGGGGAAAAGATTATTTTTTCGAATGATCAAGAAATTAATATTTTAGAAACATAAGAGAAACATGAAATTAACAATGGAGAGTTATTTTCTTACTGTCAAATGAAACAAGGAAAATGAATAGAAAGGTGAATCGAAAATGGCGAAATCAAAATTAGTGCAGACAAACGAAAAAATTTGTTATCTAATGCAGTCAAATTTACAGAACCAGGGGGAGTCATTACAGTTCGTCAGGCGTTCAACGAGAATTGCGTAACGGTTTCTGTATCGGATACAGGCTGCGGTATAAGCAAAAAGAGCCTGCAGCACATTTTTGATAAGTTTTATCAGGGAGATACTTCTCATTCAAAAGAAGGAAATGGTCTCGGCCTTGCTCTCGTAAAGAGAGTGCTGGAGCTTATGGACGGCGACATCCAGGTGATAAGCGAAGAGGGGAAGGGAAGTACCTTTACAGTAACGCTGCCAGCAGCAAAGCTGGAATAAAGAAGCAGGAGGGATCGTATTATGCAGACAAACGAAGTCCGGCAGAAACAATTTGTAGGCTATGAATACAAAGAGCTGACTGCAGAAAGCAGCCAGGCATCGTTTTTAATAGATGGGTATGAAAATTTCGGTTGGGAGTTAGATGAAAATCTGCCGGAACGAAGTTCCGCTAAATATACAGCAGGCAAAAAAGCTGTGATCCGGCTGAAGCGAAACCGAAAAATCGTCAATAAGGCAGAGCTTACCAGATTACAGAGAAATTTTGAAGCGTGTGTGGAGGACATAAAGACATTAGAAAAAAGCAAAACTTCACAGGCAACGGCATATGCGCTTATACTGGCCGTAATAGGCACAGTCTTTATGGGAGGTTCCACCTTTGCAGTGACAGCACAGCCGCCTCACATTGCTTTGTGTATCGTTCTTGCGGTGCCGGGATTTCTCGGATGGATATTTCCGTATTTCCTTTACCGGAGAATATTGCGGAAGCGAACAGAAGAAGTAGCGCCGCTGATAGAAGAGAAATATGAAGAAATTTATGAATTATGCGAAAAAGGGAACAGACTGTTAGTTTAAAGAAACGCCATCCTGCATCTGCGAGATGGCGTTTTATAGTTGAGATGTGGAAGAATCAGAAGAAAGAGAATAATTAACAGCAGCATGACAACAATAGTAAGAAAGAGCAGAAAGTACAAATGATCATTCGAACATTTGTACTTTTTTTGCCGTTAGTCCTATATACTTTTACCGGTATATTTGCTATAATGTGCGAAGAGACAGAGAGGATAAAAAGAAGACGATTAACGATAGGCATTTTGGAAGTTGCCAGTTCGGGGAAAATGCCTACAATGGCAAACATTATTTTGTAACTGAAAACCAACCCTTATTATGACTCATAAAAAACTCTGGCAGTGCAGCCTTACGGCAAGTTTAAGGAATTTTTCTGAACAACGTTGTAGTATTGAATTTAAAGGTGAAGAATATGAAAAAGAAAAAAGAAATATCTATAGTGCGTTCTTCGGCAGCAGAGTATTTGACGTTTATTACTGCTACAGGAGAAAGCGATGTTAATGCTATATATTTTGACGAAAATGTTTGGCTGACCCAGAAAATGATGGGGCTTCTTTATAATGTGGAAACTCACACGATTAATTATCATCTGAAGAAGATATTTGCTGATGAAGAATTAGATGAGAATTCAGTTATTCGAAAATTTCGAATAACTGCTTCAGATGGGAAGAGCTATAACACAAATCATTATAATTTAAAAGCAATTATTGCTGTGGGAAATAAGGTCGATTCTCCGAGAGCGGTTCAGTTCCGAAAATGGGCGAATGGAATTATAGAAGAATTCACGATAAAAGGCTATATGATTGGTAATGTGTCTTTCAATTTTAAGAATAATAGTGGACAGTTTGTTATTGGTAGTGGTGATTACGAATTCTGTACAAGATGGAGTGAATGTGGAGCAAAATCCATATATGGATATAAAGATGGGGGTAGTTTGATTGGATTTAATGATGAAATCTTTGAATTACCTCAAAATAAAGATTTTACAAAATTTGATTTTACTAGCAGAACAAGAGAAGTAAAGATTGGAGAAGTGTTGATTTGGATGAATAACAAGGGGAAATTTGCAGCGACCCAAATTACCGACATTGCGGTAAAATCGCGTGGCGCTACAAGCGATAAATTATCTTTTGCTTACAAAATATATAAATAAAATTTTCAAATATGATATTTGATAAAGTTGAGTGTATAGTACGAGTTATCTTGTAAGTATATAACGTGAAAAAGACCAATACTTGCAAAGTGTTGGGGAATTAAAGCGTTATGAAAATGTTTATAACCAATAACCTTATTTGAAACAAGTATTAATGAATTATTAGGGGAATTTGTATGGATCATTTTGAATTAGTATCAGAATACAAACCTACCGGAGATCAGCCTCGGGCGATTGAGAAGCTGGTCAAAGGTTTTAAAGAAGGAAATCAATGTGAGACTCTTTTGGGAGTCACCGGCTCCGGTAAGACGTTTACAATGGCAAACGTCATCCAGCAATTGAATAAACCGACACTGATCATTGCTCACAACAAAACTCTGGCGGCACAGCTCTACGGTGAGTTCAAGGAATTTTTCCCGAACAACGCCGTAGAGTATTTCGTCTCCTACTATGATTACTACCAGCCGGAAGCCTACGTGCCTTCTTCAGACACCTATATCGCCAAGGACTCCTCCATCAACGAGGAGATCGACAAGCTGCGCCTTTCGGCAACAGCTTCTCTGGCGGAGAGAAGAGATGTGATCGTAGTATCCAGCGTGTCCTGCATTTATGGTTTGGGTGAGCCGGAAAATTTTGAAAAAATGATGGTTTCTTTGCGCCCCGGCATGGAGAAGGACAGAGACGAAGTGCTCCGCCAGCTGATAGATATTCAATATGAAAGAAATGAGATAGATTTCAAGCGAGGAACCTTCCGGGTACGGGGGGATGTATTGGAGATCATTCCGGCCAATGAGGCGGAGACCGCTGTAAGAGTGGAGTTCTTCGGTGATGAAATTGACCGGATTACTCAGATTGATGTGCTGACAGGAGAGATAAAGGGCGAACTGGAACATGCTGCTATTTTCCCGGCTTCCCACTATGTCGTGCCTGCAGAACAGATCCGGCGGGCTGCTGATGCCATAGAAAAAGAGCTGGAAGAGCGGGTACAGTATTTTAAATCAGAAGATAAGCTGCTGGAGGCGCAAAGGATTGCAGAGAGGACCAATTTTGATATTGAAATGCTTAAGGAGACGGGATTTTGTTCCGGGATAGAAAACTATTCCAGGCATTTGTCGGGGCTTGCTCCGGGACAGCCTCCTTATACTTTGATGGATTTCTTTAAGGACGACTTCCTTATTATTATTGATGAGTCACATAAGACAATCCCACAGATCGGGGCAATGTATCACGGAGATCAGTCCCGTAAGACAACCCTTGTGGATTATGGATTCCGTCTGCCTTCTGCCAAGGACAACAGACCTTTAAGCTTTTCAGAGTTTGAGGACCGGATCGACCAGATCATGTTTGTGTCGGCAACTCCGGGAACATATGAGGCGGAACATGAGCTGCTTCGGGCGGAACAGGTGATACGGCCAACAGGACTTCTGGATCCGGAAGTGGAAATTCGTCCGGTAGAGGGGCAGATCGATGATCTTGTGGCAGAAGTGAAGAAGGAGACAGAAAAGAAAAACAAGATTTTAATTACCACACTTACGAAACGCATGGCGGAAGATCTGACAGATTATATGAAAGAACTGGGAATCCGTGTCCGCTATCTGCACTCGGATATTGATACGCTGGAGCGGACGGAAATTGTGAGGGACATGCGTTTGGACGTATTTGACGTGCTGGTAGGAATCAACCTTTTAAGAGAAGGTCTTGACATCCCGGAGATTACGCTGGTTGCTATCCTCGATGCGGACAAGGAAGGGTTCCTGCGTTCAGAGACTTCTCTGATCCAGACCATAGGACGTGCCGCACGAAACGCGGAAGGACACGTGATCATGTATGCGGATACAGTGACAGACTCTATGAGACAGGCCATTGATGAGACTATGAGGCGCCGCCAGATTCAGATGGCTTACAATGAAGAACACGGTATTACGCCGACAACAATCCAGAAATCAGTCCGCGATCTGATCAGTATTTCCAAGAAAGTAGCGGCAGAAGAAATGCGCATGGAGAAAGATCCGGAGTCCATGAGCCGGAAAGAGCTGGAGAAACTGATCGCTGATGTGACAAAACAGATGAGAAAAGCTGCGTCCGAACTTAATTTCGAGGCAGCGGCTGAACTTCGTGATAAGATGACAGAATTGAAAAAGCAGCTGGATGACATAGCTGAAGATTAAGAAGGAGCATAAAATGGCAGCAGAGAAAACAAACAGACAATACATTAAAATCAGAGGTGCCAATGAGCATAATCTGAAAAATATAGATCTGGACATTCCGCGAAATGAGCTGGTGGTTCTTACCGGACTGTCCGGCTCGGGAAAATCTTCCCTGGCTTTTGATACGATTTATGCGGAAGGTCAGAGAAGATATATGGAATCCCTTTCGTCCTATGCGAGACAGTTTTTAGGACAGATGGAAAAACCGGATGTGGAAAGTATTGAAGGGCTTTCTCCGGCCATATCTATCGATCAGAAATCGACAAACCGGAATCCAAGATCCACAGTGGGAACTGTGACAGAGATTTATGATTATTTCCGTCTCCTCTATGCAAGGATCGGGATTCCCCACTGTCCAAAGTGCGGGAGAGAGATCAAAAAGCAGACAGTGGATCAGATGGTGGATCAGATCATGGCTCTTCCGGAGCGTACAAAGATCCAGCTTCTGGCGCCGGTAGTGCGGGGGAGAAAAGGAACCCATGCCAAGCTTTTTGAGAGAGCGAAAAAGAGCGGGTATGTCCGTGTGAGAGTAGATGGAAATTTGTATGAACTTTCCGAGGAAATTTCGCTGGATAAAAATATCAAACATAATATCGAAATTATTGTAGACCGCCTTGTGGTACGGCCCGGGATTGAAAAGCGTCTGACGGATTCTGTAGAAAATGTTCTTCACCTGGCTGAAGGACTTCTGGTAGTAGACGTTATTGGCGGAGAACCCATCAATTTCAGCCAGAGTTTTGCCTGCCCGGATTGTGGGATCAGTATTGATGAGATTGAACCCAGAAGCTTTTCGTTCAATAATCCTTTTGGCGCCTGCCCGGAATGTTATGGACTTGGGTACAAAATGGAATTTGATGAAGATCTTATGATACCGGATAAGAATTTAAGTATTGACGAAGGGGCTATTGTTGTACTTGGATGGCAGTCCTGTACCGACAAAGGAAGTTATACAAGAGCGATCCTGGAAGCTCTGGCAAAGGAATATGATTTTTCCCTTGCCACGCCTTTTAAGGATTATCCAAAGAAAATACATGACATTCTCATTTATGGTACAAACGGGAAGGAAGTAAAAGTTCATTACCGCGGACAGCGGGGAGAAGGAATTTATGATGTGGCATTTGAAGGTCTGATACGGAGCGTGGAACGGCGGTACCGGGAAACTTCTTCCGAGATTACAAAGGCTGAATATGAGACATTTATGCGGATTACTCCCTGTCATGAGTGTAAAGGGCAGAGATTAAAAAAGGAATCTCTTGCAGTGACGGTAGGAAATAAAAACATTGCGGAGATCACAGCCTTTTCTGTGGAAAAGCTTCAGCATTTTCTGAAAGAACTGGAGCTGACTCATCAACAGCTGCTGATCGGCGGACAGATCCTGAAGGAAATTCAGGCCAGGATACAGTTTTTGATGGATGTGGGACTGGATTATCTGACGCTCTCCAGGGCGACAGGCTCGCTTTCCGGAGGAGAAGCGCAGCGGATCCGTCTTGCCACACAGATCGGTTCCGGTCTGGTAGGCGTAGCTTATATTTTGGATGAGCCCAGTATCGGTCTTCATCAAAGGGACAATGACAAGCTGCTTGCCACACTGAAGCATCTGCGGGATCTTGGAAATTCCGTTATTGTGGTAGAGCATGATGAGGATACCATGCTGGAAGCGGATCATATTGTAGATATCGGTCCGGGAGCCGGGGAGCACGGCGGAGAAGTGGTGGCACAGGGAACCGCAAAAGAAATTATGAGGAATAAAAATTCCATAACCGGTGCATATTTAAGTGGTAGGATGAAAATTCCAGTACCGGAAGAGCGGAAAACGCCCACCGGATGGCTGAAGGTGATCGGTGCGCAGGAAAATAATCTGAAGAATATTGATGTTGATATTCCGCTGGGAGTTATGACATGTGTTACCGGTGTGTCCGGATCCGGGAAAAGTTCGCTTGTAAATGAAATCCTGTATAAGCGTCTGGCAAAGGAGCTGAACCGTGCAAGGACCATTCCGGGAAAACATAAAGAAATCCAGGGAATAGATCAGCTTGATAAAGTGATCGCGATCGATCAGTCTCCCATCGGCCGTACGCCAAGATCCAATCCGGCTACCTATACAGGAGTTTTTGATCTGATCAGGGATCTTTTTGCGGCAACTCCGGATGCAAAAGCCAGAGGATACAAAAAAGGAAGATTCAGTTTTAACGTAAAGGGCGGACGATGTGAAGCCTGCAGCGGCGACGGTATTTTGAAGATAGAGATGCATTTTCTTCCGGATGTCTATGTCCCCTGTGAGGTCTGCGGGGGAAAGCGCTATAACAGAGAGACGCTTGAGGTACGCTATAAGGGAAAAAATATTTATGATGTACTGAATATGACAGTGGAGGAGGCGCTGGAATTTTTTGAACATGTGCCGAGTATCCGACGGAAAATGGAAACACTGTATGATGTGGGACTTTCCTATATTCGGCTGGGACAGCCATCCACAACACTTTCCGGAGGAGAGGCACAGAGAATCAAGCTGGCGGCAGAGCTGAGCAAGCGGAGCACGGGAAAGACGATCTATATCTTGGATGAGCCAACGACAGGACTTCATTTTGCAGATGTGCATAAGCTGACAGAAATTTTGAGAAGGCTGGCTTCTGACGGAAATACGGTTCTGGTTATTGAGCATAATCTGGATGTTATTAAGACAGCGGATTATATTATCGATATCGGACCGGAAGGAGGAGACGGCGGGGGTACGGTCGTTGCATCCGGTACGCCGGAAGAAATAGCCCAAAATCCGGCGTCCTACACTGGCAAATATATTGATATGATGCTGAGAAAATAGGCGAAAAAAAACTCTTTCCATTTTGAGAAAATTTGATTATAATGGTAAATGCCCATAGAGGGTGTATATTATCCGTGAATGAGGGATAATCAAACAAAAGATGTATGAGGGACGAAATGACATAAATAACTCAAATGAAAGGGGAATTTAAAGATGTCAGTAGATATCGGAATTGATTTAGGGACAGCGAGCGTCCTCGTATATGTAAAAGGTAAGGGCGTTATTTTAAAGGAGCCATCTGTCGTTGCATTTGACAGAGATACAAATGCCATTAAGGCGATTGGAGAAGAAGCAAGACTTATGCTTGGGAGAACTCCGGGAAATATTGTGGCAGTTCGGCCGCTGCGGCAGGGAGTGATCTCGGATTATACAGTTACCGAAAAAATGATCAAATATTTTGTGCAGAAAGCCATGGGGCGCCGCACATTTAAGAAGCCGAGAATCAGTATCTGTGTGCCCAGCGGGGTGACAGAAGTAGAGAAGAAAGCGGTGGAAGAGGCAACCTATGCTGCAGGCGCAAGAGAAGTTCTGCTGATCGAGGAGCCGGTTGCAGCGGCCATCGGCGCCGGAATTGATATTTCCAAGCCGTGTGGAAATATGATCGTTGATATCGGAGGCGGGACATCGGATATTGCTGTGATCTCTCTTGGAGGAACAGTAGTCAATACCTCCATAAAGATTGCAGGAGATGATTTTGACGAAGCAATTGTCCGCTATATGAGAAAGAAACATAATCTTCTGATCGGTGAGAGAACTGCAGAAGATATTAAGATCAAAATTGGTACAACCTATCCTCTGGTGGAGGAAGAGTCTATGGAGGTGAGAGGAAGGAACCTTGTTACCGGACTTCCAAAGACAGTGACCGTAACTTCATCAGAAACAGAGGAGGCACTTCGCGAAACGACGAGCCAGATTGTAGAGGCTGTTATCAGTGTGCTGGAACGTACTCCTCCGGAACTGTCAGCTGATATTCTTGACAGGGGGATCGTTCTGACCGGCGGCGGAGCTATGCTGCGGGGGCTGGAAGAGTTGATCGAAGAGCGTACCGGTATCAATACGATGACAGCGGAAGATCCGATGAAAGTAGTGGCTATCGGTACCGGACAGTTTGTGGAATTTTTGAGCGGGCGAAAAGAACTGTAAGAGATTTCAGAAAGATGAATTTCAGGAAAGCGATCCTGAAAAGAGAGTTAAATTGCCGGCGGAAGGCATTTCCGGCGGCTTTTTTTCCATTTGGTGCAATCCTGGCGAAAGGAAGATGAAAGAGGATATATGGAGGAGATAAAAGGATACGTGGAGCACATTGTCTTCCGGAATGAGGATAATGGATATACGGTATTCAATTTGAATAATGAGGACGGAGATCTGACATGTGTGGGAACATTTCCTTACATCGGAGAAGGAGAGCTTCTGAAGCTGACAGGAGAATATGTGCTGCATTCCCTGTACGGCATGCAGCTGCAGGTAAAAACTTCGGAAGTCTGCGAAATGGAAGATCTCATTTCCATTGAGCGCTATCTGGGATCCGGAGCCATCAAAGGGCTGGGTGCAGCTCTGGCGGGAAGGATTGTGAGAAAATTTAAGGAAGATACCTTTCGCATTATTGAAGAAGAGCCGGAAAGGCTGGCAGAGGTAAAAGGGATCAGTGAGAGAAAAGCAAGAGAAATTGCACAGCAGGTAGAGGAAAAGAAGGACATGAGACAGGCGATGATCTATCTGCAGAAATATGGAATTTCCACTTCTCTTGCGGCAAAGATCTATCAATATTACGGGAATCGCATTTACCGGGTTATGGAGGAAAATCCTTATCAGATGGCAGATGATATTTCCGGCGTGGGATTTAAAACGGCGGATGAGATCGCACGGAAAATAGGTATCCATACAGATTCGGATTACCGGATACGGAGCGGTATTTTTTATACGCTTCTTCAGAGCGTGGCAGAGGGACATGTCTATTTGCCGGAACAGGTGCTTCTAAGACGCGCAGGGGATCTTCTGGAAGTAGAGATTCAGCATATTGAGAAATACCTTATGGATCTGGCAATGGAGAGAAAGATTGTGCTGAAGGAAGGGGAAAATGATAGAAGAGTATACCCGTCTAATTACTATTACATGGAACTGAATACGGCAAAGATGCTCCATGATCTGAATATCAGCAGCGACATTTCAGAGGCGGCGGTACTCCGTCGCCTGCAGGCGATTGAAAAAAATATGGACATGCCGCTGGATGAACGCCAGAGGACGGCTGTGGTGGAGGCGGTAAGAAGGGGAGTGTTCATTCTGACCGGCGGACCCGGAACAGGAAAAACCACTACCATCAATGCTATGATCCGCTATTTTGAAAGTGAAGGGCTGGATATCTGTCTGGCAGCGCCCACAGGGCGGGCGGCCAAGAGAATGACTGAAACAACAGGATGCGAAGCCCAGACGATCCATCGCCTGCTGGAAGTAGCAGGAGCGCCGGAAGAGGATGGTCCTTCCGGCGGTTTTCAGAGAAATGAGGAAAATCCTTTGGAGGCGGACGTCATTATTATCGATGAAATGTCCATGGTGGATCTCCCTTTGATGCATGCCCTTCTGCGTGCTGTAAGTGTGGGTACAAGGCTTGTTCTTGTGGGAGACGCGAACCAGCTGCCCTCTGTGGGTCCCGGAAGTGTGCTGAAAGATATGCTGAATTCCCATTGTTTTTCTGTAGTCATGCTGACGAAGATCTTCCGTCAGGCGCAGGAGAGCGATATTGTAGTAAATGCTCATAAGATCAACCGGGGCGAAGCCGTCATCCTGGACAATAAAAGCAGAGATTTCTTCTTTTTGAAACGTCAGGATGCCAATACCATCATCAGTGTACTTCTGACTCTGATCCAGAAGAAGCTGCCTGGGTATGTACAGGCGGAGCCTTATGACATACAGGTATTGACGCCTATGAGAAAGGGACTCCTTGGGGTGGAGCGTTTAAATCATATTCTTCAGGAATATCTCAATCCTCCGGCACCGTCCAAAGCGGAGAAAGAGTATGGAGAAAAAAAGTTTCGTACCGGCGATAAGGTGATGCAGATTAAAAACAACTATCAGCTGGAGTGGGAAATTACAACAAGATATGGTATGACGATAGATAAAGGTGTGGGAATATTTAACGGCGATATGGGAATTGTAAAAGAGATTAATTCCTATGAAGAGACTATGTCCGTAGAGTATGACGAACATCGTGTTGTTACATACCCTTTTGAAATGCTGGATGAGCTGGAGCTGGCTTATGCCATCACGATCCATAAATCCCAGGGAAGCGAGTATCCGGCAGTAGTGATGCCCCTTTTGTCAGGGCCGCGGCAGCTCTATAACAGGAATCTTCTGTATACGGCAGTGACAAGGGCGAAAAAATGTGTGACGATTGTGGGAAGTGAGACTGTATTTCAGGATATGATACAGAATATCAGTGAGCAGAACAGAAATACAAGTCTTTCAGAGCGGATCCGTGAATTTTGCCAGTAAACAAAAATGAAGAAAATGTTGAAAAAAGCGGGGGAGAAGATACTGGATCTTCTCTATCCCCACACTTGTCCCTTTTGCGGCGAGGTGACAGAAAGAAGAATTTGCAGGACCTGCGCCAGAGAGGTGTGGTATATCCGGGAACCGCGCTGTAAAAAATGTGGGAAGCCTGTAAGGAGTGAAAGCAGCGAATACTGTTTTGACTGTCTCCATACCCGGCATTTTTATGAGAGAGGTCTTTCGCTTTGGAAACATGAAAAACAGGTAAGGACTTCCATCTACCGGTTTAAATATCAGAATAGAAGGATATACAGTCAGTTTTACACAGAAGAACTGGCAAAAAAATTCGGGAAATATGTAGTTGGATGGCGGATTTCTCTTATTATTCCCATTCCATTGAGCAGAAAGCGGAAAAAGCAAAGAGGATTTAATCAGGCCGACCTCCTGGCGGAAGGGCTTTCACAGTTACTTGGGATAACGGCGGATACGGTTCATCTGCAGCGGACGGTTGATACGATTCCGCAGAAAGAACTTGGGAATCGGGAGCGGCGGGAAAATTTGAAAAATGCTTTTTGGTGGACCGGAAAGGAGCTTTCCGGAAGGAATGTGCTTCTGGTGGATGATATTTACACTACCGGAAATACGATAGACAGCGCCGCCATAAGCCTGAAAAAGGCCGGAGCTGAAAAAGTCTACTTTTTAACTATAAGTATTGGACAAGGATACTGAGATTTGATATACTGAGAATAATGAGTAAATCTGTGACTATGGTTCTCTTTGAGGTGAAATATGTTAGATAAACGAAAAGTCAGATTGATGACAAAACTTGCGCTGTATGAACAAAAGGAAGGCAGAGAAGATATGAAGATCAGCGCATATTATAAAAAGGACTACATAAGTATGAAAACGGTTGCAACAATTTTGTGGACAACAGTGGGATATGGATGCGTTATTCTATTGATTGGTCTGGCAGCAATGAACAGTTTGCTGGAAAATCTGACGTTGACTACAATGTTGGTGCTTGCGGCAGTAGCTGTTGTGGCTTATGTGGCGGCCCTTATTGTGACAATTCTTGTGACAAGAAAGATTTCAAGCGGAAAACACCGGGATGCCCGGATGCGTATGAAAAGGTATAACCACGGACTGATCCGCTTATTGAAGATATATGAAAAGGAGAACAAAGAATAATGGACAATTTATATGTGTTGCGAGGAGAGATACAGCAGTTTTATGCTAAAAATTCCAAATATATCAATAAAGCGCTTCAGTTTATTGTTGCTTTACTGACGTTCTATATGATCAATCATAATATGGGATTTATGAAATTGCTCTCTAATCCTCTGATTACATTAGGACTTTCTGTGATCTGTGCATTTTTGCCAATGATCGTGACTGTTCTTGCAGCAGCGGTGTTGACTCTGGTACAGATGACAGCAGTGTCAGTGGGAATCATGGCTGTTACAGCAGTTATCTTTTTGATCATGTTCATTTTTTATCTTCGGTTCAGTCCCAAGACGGCTTTGGTGGTGCTTCTGACGCCGCTGGCATTTATGCTGAAAATTCCTTATGTGATCCCGATAGCCTTTGGCCTTGTAGGGACTCCGGTATATGCAGTTCCGATCATATTCGGAACAATTGTATTTTATATGACCGATTACCTGAAGGAAGCGGCCTCTTCTCTGAAAGGAGAAGGAGCGGCAGGAATGATCTCACAGGTAACTTCCTATGCACAGCAGGTATTTCAAAATAAAGAAATGATCGTGTCTGTGTTTGCTTTTATTATTGTTTTGCTGCTTGTGTATACCGTGCGCCGGATGGCGATTAATTATGCCTGGAAAACTGCTGTGGCAGCCGGTGCTGTTGCCGGTATTGCGATTGTATTTGCGGGAAGCATGATGTTGGGTGTAAAAGTGTCATATCTGGAATTGATTCTTGGAAATATTGCAGCTGTTATTGTAGGGCTTGTTTTGGAATTTCTGTTCTTTTCTGTGGATTATTCCAGATGTGAGAGTGTACAGTATGAAGACGATGAATATTATTACTACGTCAAGGCGGTTCCTAAGATTGTGGTAAGTGCGCCGGAAAAAACAGTTAAGCGCATTAATAAGAGGGGAGAAAGCCAGGAAACAGAAATTATCGATACGGAAGAAATCCGGAAAAAGAATGCCCGGGAACAAAGCGTCCGGGAACCAGGAGAGGCGGTTCCGGAGAAAAGGAAACGTGCGCCTAAGAAAAAGAGCAGTAAGATTGAGGGGAATACAGAACATCTTCTGCTAACGAAGGTTCTCCGGGAGGAGCTGAATCTGGATAATGATGATAACGAAAAATAGAGATCTGATTCCGCCAGATTAAAAAGATAGGGGGTGAAAGAATGGAAGCAAGGATCACACAGTTTTTTGACAGATACATAAAAGGCTCTTATTTTCCGGAAATGCATATTACAGATATTATTGAAATTATTATTATTGCGTTTCTTGTTTATCAGCTGATGATCTGGATCAAAAACACGAAAGCTTGGATGCTGCTGAAGGGAATTGTGGTTCTTGGTGTATTCATTCTTTTGGCGTTTGTCTTTCAGATGCATACGATATTATGGCTGGCGAAAAATTCACTTACTGTTCTTGCAACTGTCATCATAGTAGTGTTTCAGCCGGAGCTGCGCCGCGCGTTGGAAAAATTGGGAGAGAGAAAATTTATTGCGGCAGTTGTACCTTTTGAAAGCGCAAAGGATAAGGGCAGGTTCAGTGAGGCGACAATTGATGGAATTGTGGAAGCTTCCTATATTATGGGACGGGCTAAGACAGGTGCCCTGATTGTTGTGGAGCAGGCGATCAAACTGACGGAGTATGAAAGTACCGGGATTCGAATGGACTGTATTGTATCAAGCCAGGTCCTTGTCAATATTTTTGAACACAACACTCCGCTTCATGACGGTGCTATTATTATAAGAAATGATCGAATTGTTTCAGCAACGTGCTATCTGCCTTTATCGGATAATATGGGACTTAGTAAGGATCTCGGAACAAGGCACCGGGCTGCAGTAGGCATGAGTGAAGTGAGTGATGCGCTGATCATTGTTGTGTCAGAAGAGACAGGATATGTTTCCGTAGCCCAGGGAGGAAGACTGGACAGAAATATTTCGAAGGAAAAACTTCGGGAGTATCTTGAAGATATACAGAATAAAAAAAGCGAGTCACGCAGTGTACTGGCAAAATGGAAAGGAAGGCTGAGTCATGAAAAAAAGTCTGATGAATAATCTTGGCCTGAAGCTGCTTGCCTTTCTGTTTGCACTGCTGCTATGGTTGATTGTAGTGAATATCGACAATCCGATCACCGATGCGACATTTGATGGCATACCGGTTACTGTGGAACATCCGGAAATTATCACGCAGGATCAAAAGTCGTATCAGATCATTGAAAATACAGATAAGATCAGTGTGACGGTATATGCAAAGCGCTCGGAGCTGGAAAAAATAAAAGCGGAAGATATCGTTGCAACAGCTGATATGAAGGAACTGTATCTGGAGTCACAAGTACCGATCCAGATTGAGATTCCGGGATTTGATATTGACAGTGCTTCTGCAAATCCGAGAAATCTTCAGGTAAAGATAGAAAATAATAAGAGTAATACCTTCCCTATCAGCGTTACTACAACAGGAACAGTCAGAGACGGCTATGTTCTCGGCGGCGTGCAGGCTGATCCTGAGAGAATTAATGTAAACGGTCCGGAATCTGTTATAGACAGTATAAGCCGTGTTGTGGCAGAGGTGGATATTACAGGATTGTCTCATGATACAACACTGGATGCATCTGTTGTCTATTATGATTCGGACAACAGTGAGATCAATCCGGAGCAGATCGGCAATAATCTGGGTACGACAGGCGTAAAAGTTCATGTAACATTGTATCAGACGGCAAGTATACCGGTAGAGGTGGATACTTCAGGCATTACTGCCGCATCAGGTTACTCTGTGGCCGATGTGACATGGACTCCGGAAGAAATACAAATTGCAGGGGAGCAGAGCGTATTGGAGGGAATAGAAAAAATTTCCATTCCTGCTGATGCTGTGGAGGCACAGGATATTTCACAGAGAACGGAACGGACGATAGATATTACCTCTTATCTTCCGGAAGGAACAAGACTTGTAGACGAGTCGGGAAATAATGTCCTTGTAACTATACGCGTAGAAAAAGACGGAACGAAAAGTTTTGATCTTCCGGTAGGCTCTATTACTGTGAATAATCTGGATGAGAACCTGACCCTGAATTACGGAGAGGGAGAAGATCTGGAAATCCATGTCAGGGGTCCGCAGGAAGTGCTGGATGGTCTTGATATATCAGAAATAAAAGCAAGTATTGATTTGAAAGATTATAAGAAAGCCGGAGAATATGAGCTGGGAGTTGATATTCCCCTTCCTGACGGATGTTCTCTGGAAAGCCAGATAAAGATTAAGATTACGCTGGAAGAAAAGGAATAATTCGGAGGTTTGGCACTATGGTAAGTAAAAAAGTGACAGTCAATAATCCTACAGGCCTTCACTTAAGGCCTGCAGGAATCTTCTGCAACGTTGCAGTGAAATTTGACTGTAAGATTTCATTTCAGCATGATACGACAACAGCAAATGCTAAAAGTGTGCTGAGTGTTCTTGGGGCATGCATTAAAAAAGGTGATGAAATTGAATTGATCTGTGAGGGACCGGATGAGGAAGAGGCTCTCGCAGCAATGGTACAGGCTGTGGAAGACGGCCTTGGGGAATAAAAAATGAATAAGATAAAAAAATGGCTGGATATTCGTTTCCTGAAATTCATGGTTGTAGGTGTGATCAATACAGTTGTTGGAACAGCGGTTATGTTTATCATGTATAATGTGTTTCACCAGAGCTATTGGATTTCTTCGGCATCAAATTATGTTGTGGGAAGTATACTCAGCTATTTTTTGAATAAGTATTTTACTTTTGAAAGTAAAAAGAAATCTTTGAGCCAGGTTTTGAAATTTGTACTGAATATCTCTCTCTGTTACCTGGTTGCATATGGCATTGCAAAACCTGCAGTTACATGGATGCTGCAGGGACAGCAGGGGGCGCTTCGGGACAATCTTGCAATGGTTGTCGGAATGGTGCTTTTTACGCTTTTGAACTATATTGGGCAAAGAGCGTATGTATTTAAGACAAATTAAAAGGAGCAAAAGAAAATGGGGAAAGCGACATTAGTGATTATGGCTGCCGGTATCGGCAGCAGATTCGGGGGAGGGATCAAGCAGCTGGAGCCTGTAGGTCCAAATGGAGAGATCATTATGGAGTATTCCATATATGATGCAATGGAAGCTGGTTTTGATAAGGTTGTATTTGTCATCAGAAAAGATCTGGAAAAGGATTTTAAAGAAGTGATCGGCAACCGGATAGAAAAAAAGGTCAGCGTGAATTATGCATATCAGGAGATCAGCAATATTCCGGAAAGATTCAGCGGAAAATTTCCGGACCGGACAAAGCCGTGGGGTACCGGGCAGGCGATCCTGTGCTGTAAAGATGTTGTAAATGAACCATTTCTTGTCATCAATGCAGATGACTATTATGGAAAAGAAGCATACCAGGAAGCTTACAGATATCTGACAGATCAGAAAGAACGGGAAGGCCTTCACGCCTGCATGGTGGGATTTGTATTGAAAAATACGCTGAGTGAAAACGGGGGTGTTACACGGGGGATCTGCAGAGTAGACAACAATCGGATGCTTGCAGATATTGAAGAAACCCACAATATTGTTAAGACGTCTGACGGCGCTGAAGTACGGGGAGAAGACAGCGCAAGAAAGATTGATGTAGAGTCAGAGGTTTCTATGAATATGTGGGGACTGACACCGGATTTTCTTGATGTACTGGAAACTGGATTTGATGCCTTTCTGGATGAGCTGGAAGAAAATGAGCAGAAAAAAGAATATTTGCTGCCAACGATCATCGGAGGACTGCTGAAAGAGGGAAGGATTCAGGTTGAAGTGCTGCAGTCAACAGACCGCTGGTTTGGAGTGACTTATAAAGAAGATAAGGAAGATGTGACAAGAGAGATTCGAAAGCTGATCGAGTCAGGTGCTTATTGTAAGACCTGCTGATCAAAAAATATACTTTTATTGTGGGGTGAGATGTTGTGAAGAGGAAACAGATAACAGCGATTGTGCTCAGTGCCGTGTTGGCCTTCGGCACTGCAGGAACCAGTCTGGCGGCAGCGCCGGGCGGAGAATACCAGACAGCAGTTCTGGAAGAAGGACAGAGCAGCCAGGAAGTGACAGATGGAACCGGAGAAGAGACACAATTGCCAGGGGAAGGAGCCGGTGAAAACGACGGAACTGTAACAGAGCCTGGTCAGACTCCGGCAGAAGGAGAAGATCAGGAACCGTCAGGGTCTGATGAAACTGCAAATCCCGGCAATCCTTCAGGAGAGGAAGGAACAGAACAACCGGGAGATTCCCAGGATCAGGGTGAGTCCGGAGAAACCGGAGACGAAGGAAATACAGGCGAAAGCGGAAATCCGGAAGATCCCGGAGAAGTAGAAGAGCCGACAGCCCCGGTACTTATGTATCGTGCACATGTGCAGAGCTACGGCTGGAATGAATGGGCCGAGAATCAAGAAGATACATGGATCGGAACAGAAGGCGAGGCAAAACGTCTGGAAGCGCTGGAACTTAAAATTGACGGTGCAGAGGGCGAGGATGGAATTGAGTACCGCGCCCACGTGCAGAGCTATGGCTGGCAGGACTGGAAGAAGAACGGAGAGACTGCCGGAACAACTGGCCAGACTAAGAGACTGGAAGCTGTTCAGATCCGTCTGACAGGTACATTGGCAGATAAATATGATATTTACTACCGAACCCATGTGCAGAGTTATGGATGGCTTAACTGGACAAGCAACGGAGATAAGTCCGGAAGCCTGGGCTATGCAAAACGTTTGGAAGCTATTGAGATCTGTATTGTAGAAAAGGGAGCAGCAGCGCCGGAAGGTGAAGGTGACAGTTACAAGTATCCTGTTATTTCTTATAATGCTCATTCCCAGTCCATCGGCTGGCAGGGCGAAAGATTTAACGGACAGCAGGCTGGCGTAACCGGTCAGGCTAAAAGAATGGAAGCCATTAAGATCAAACTGCCGGACAGTGAATACGAAGGCGGAATCGAATACCAGACTCATGTGCAGTCTATTGGCTGGCAGGGGTGGAAGAAAAACGGTGAACTTGCCGGAACAACCGGTCAGGCGAAACGTCTGGAGGCCATTCAGATCCGTCTGACAGGAGATATGGCGGATTATTACGACATCTATTACCGCGCCCATGTACAGAGTTATGGATGGCTTGGCTGGACAAGTAATGGAGAGAAAGCCGGAAGCGCCGGATATGGAAAGCGTCTGGAAGCACTGGAAATCCGTCTTGTGAAAAAAGGTGATGAAGCACCTGAAATTGGCGCAGAGAGCTATAAATATCCATTGGTTTCTTATAGCGCACATTCTCAGTCTGTCGGCTGGCAGACGGCAAAATACGACAACGAAGTGGCTGGCGTAACCGGTCAGGCGAAACGTCTGGAAGCCATTAAGATCCAGATTCCGGACAATACATATGAAGGAAGTATTGAGTACCGTACCTTTGTACAGAGCTACGGATGGCAGGATTGGAAAAGAGACGGACAGATTGCCGGAACAACAGATCAGGCAAAACGGGTGGAGGCTATCCAGATCCAATTGACCGGAGCGTTAAAAGACCACTACGATGTATATTACAGCGTTCATATGTCCAAGATCGGATGGATCAATTATGCATCTAACGGCGAGATTGCCGGAAGTACAGATTTGAGCAAACGGATTGAGGCGATCCGCATTCAGCTTGTAGAGAAAGGCGGGAAGGCGCCGGATACAAGCGGTCAAAAATATATTGAAGGGTACCAGACAGCAGACTTTACCTATTCCGGAACTATACAGGGAAAAGGCGACAGCGGAGCAGTCCAGATGGGCAGTACACTTGGAACGACTGGTCAGGGAAAGAGACTGGAAAATATTACGCTGCATCTGAACCGGAGAACAGAAAACATGCCGGAAGGAGAGATTAGCTATGCTACGCATTTGTCCAGCCTGGGATGGCAGGAAGCTACCGGACTGGATACGGTAAACGGATGCACAGATGGCAAGTACGGCATGGAGGCAGTCAAAATTTCTCTGTCCGGCGACCTGGCAAAATACTATGATATCTATTACCGCGCTCATGTAGAGAAATACGGCTGGCTTGGCTGGGCGAAGAACGGACAGGCAGCAGGTACGACCGACATTGGCTACCGTCTGGAAGCACTGCAGATCAGACTGGTGTCCAAGGATGCCAATGCGCCGGGACCAAACAGCAATTACTATACAAATCTGAAAAAGCGGAGATATCAAAATCCGAGTCAGTATTATCAGATCAAGGATTCCATCACCCTCACCGGAGGAGGATATAATCTTTCCTACGGCTTTGAAGGGGTAAAGGTAATGCAGGTTATCCGGAGGCTTAACCTTGGAAGCGGAATCGGCATGGGCGGAGCTTTTTACGGAACCAATGTGCAGAATGCCGTCCGCAATTTCCAGAGGAAAAATGGTTTGAGCCAGACCGGAAATGTGGATCTTCTGACCTGGCTGAAGCTTGGATTTAACCAGGTACAGTGGGAACAGTGGGGCGCGTATGTAAGTCCTATGAAGGTGAATCGAGACAGTACGAGATCTGACCATATTGAGGCGATGATCAGCACCGCTTATTCTTACATGGGAACAGCCTATGTGATCGGAGCATCCGGCCCTCCGGGAACCGGAATCGACTGCAGTGGACTTGTGATGCAGGCTCTTTATGGAGCCGGACTTGATATTTCTCCTATCAATCCGGTAAGACACGCTCACCCGGGTTATGAGTATGAGTCGAGAAATATGTGGGCATCACCGAAGTTTAAGCATGTACCATACAGCCAGAGACAGAGGGGCGATCTGATCTTCTATCAGAACAGCTCCGGAGTAGTGATCCATGTAGCGATCTATCTTGGAAACAATCAGGTAATCGAATCCTGGCCGAATCAGGTTGTAGTATGGCCGATACAAAACGGACAGAGATCGAATATCAAAGGAGTCGTAAGACCTTTTGTATAGAAAACCGTGGAAAATAAAGGATAGCAGGGGCATTTCCTTGCTATCCTTTATTTTTATATGGTATAATATCCGCGTAGGCAATGAACCGTGCAAAAATGTAAGAGGGACAAATGAATGCTTGCATGCAATTTGGACATCTTGCATTTTTATAGGGCGAAAGCCCGCGAGCGAGAATCCGAAGGATTCGAGCTTGCACGTTGTATGAGAAAAGAGGAAATAATGCATAAAGCGCCCGCGGGGCTTTAACAGCTCTTTTGTCAGCTTCAGAAGAAAAACGGGGATACAAATAAGGAGGAAATATATGAAAAGAAAATGGAGAAAATGGGTTGCCCTGATCCTGTGCATGGGAATGCTGTCAGGAAGCAGCATTTTAACCTATGCTGATGAACCGGCAATGGCAGAAAGCCAATCAGCGGCAGAGGAAAACACGGAACAAACGGCAGCGTCCGAAACAGAAGAGATGGACGCGGCTTCAGAAGTTTCAGAGGAAAATGAAGAAGTGCAGTCAGAAGCAGAGCAGACGGGAGAGAGTCAGACGGCCGATACATCCTCTGGGGACCAATCCGGCGCTGACGCCGGAATGTCTATGGCTGCCAAAGAAGTCTACAGTATAGATGAAAATGGAAATGTGTATCTGCTGGAAGAAGATAACGGGGGAGTTGTAGAAGAAAGCAGCGCGAGAAGATATGCCAGGGCTGCTTCAGAAAAGATCGTAAACTTCCGTGCCAATGCCAGCGGACAGACAGTCAGTGATATTACAGAATATACAGAATACAATACCGGAGAGTCCGGCTATGTATATGGAAGAAGCGGTGCTGACGCAGCGTACCTTGGAGAAGTGAACGGAAAAGTAAAATTCATGATAGCAGGCGTTGTGGGTCTGGTGGATAAATCCAAGGTTCAGGTAGTCAACCTTAGCAGCGCCAAAAGCTATAGCTGTTACTATGCCGATGGCACGAATCTTATCCATAACATTACGATGAATATGACAACACCTGGGTATGGGGGATCCGTCAATGTGGGGCCGCAGCAGTCCTATATGAAAACAGGACAGACATATTACAGTTATGACGGACACTATTTCTATCAGAATTACAGCACAATGCTTTCTGATTACAGGAATAATACAAGAAAGAACTCTATCAACCCCGACAATCCATATTATAATTATTTCCAGTACCTCCCATTGAGAAGTCAGACGGGATATTCCGGAAGCGCACTGAACAATATGATCAATAAGCATGCCACCGGCAGCTCCAAGATGAACAATACAGGAACGAATTTTGTAAACCGTCAAAATTCTTACGGTACAAACGCACTTATCATGGCATCTGTGGGAGCGATTGAAAGCGGCTGGGGAAGCAGCAGTATTGCCCAGAGTAAAAACAATCTGTTCGGACTGAATGCGGTAGATTCCTCACCTGGTGAGAGTGCAGATACATATAAAAGCGTAGACGCATGTATCCAGACATTTTCAGAGACCTATTTATCCAAGCGGTATTTAAGAGCAGGATGGTCCTTCTATCATGGCGGATTCCTGGGAGATAAAGCGAGCGGTATGAACGTAAGCTATGCTTCGGATCCATACTGGGGTGAGAAGATCGCTAATATTGCATGGCAGCTGGATAATGAAAACGGGCAGAAAGACCGCTATAAATATACGATCGGGATCAAAGATACCATCAATACAAAATACAATGTAGTCAATGTAAGAAAAGAGGCCAATACGGCATCCAATGTGTTGTATACAACCACAAGTTCCTCCGGGCGTTCTGTTTCCAATTATGCAGTATTGATAAAAGGAAGCAGCGGAAGCTTTTACCAGATACAGAGTGATCCGGTGCTGAACAGTGGAAGAACAGCAATCAATTCAAGTTCCGGAGCATATAATTTTTCCAATATGTATGCCTATATCAGTAAAGATTATGTGACAGTCGTATCCGGAAAAGTAAGTGGTGGCGGCGATACTCAGACACCATCCTCATCAGAAGGGATTACTTATTCTGTTCATGCCCAGACCTATGGCTGGATGGGAGATAAACAGGACGGAGCAATGGCCGGAACAGAAGGAGAAGCGAGGCGGCTTGAGGCTGTTAAGATCAAGCTTCGGGATCCATCGGTCAGCGGTTCAGTAAAATACAGAAGCCATATTCAAAGTATCGGCTGGACGGACTGGAAGTCCGACGGCGCTATGTCCGGGACAGAAGGCCAGGCAAAGCGGATGGAAGCGATCCAGATCCAGCTGACAGGAAAGATGGCAGAAAAATATGATATTTATTACCGGGTACACTGCCAGACTTACGGCTGGCTCGACTGGGCGAAAAACGGCGAGACAGCAGGAACGACAGACGGGGCAAAGCGGATGGAGGCATTGGAAATCCGGCTTGTGAAGAAAGGCGGGGCAGCTCCGGGAGAAACTATGCGTACCTATGTACAGCCGCTGCTGCAGTACCAGACCCATGTACAGACCTATGGCTGGCAGGAAATGGCAGAAGGCGGCGTAAAGGCCGGTACGGAAGGCCAGGCAAAGCGGATGGAAGCGCTGAAGCTTTCTCTTGTGAATCAGAAGTACAGCGGAAATATAGAGTATAAGGTCCATGTACAGACTTACGGCTGGATGAACACGATGCGAAACGGTGCGCTTGCAGGAACGACAGGCCAGGCGAAACGGATGGAAGCCATTCAGATCCAGTTGACAGGCCAGATGGCAAAGCAGTATGATATTTATTATCGGGTACATTCCCAGAGTTATGGCTGGCTTGGATGGGCCAAGAACGGACAGAGCGCCGGAACAGAAGGACTTGCAAAGAGAATGGAAGCCATTCAGATCGTTCTTGTGAAAAAAGGCGGAGAAGCTCCGGGAAGTACAGATCAAAGATTTGTAAAAGCATAAGATATAAAAGGGAAGAATCAGAGAAAAAAGGAGGAGTTTACATTGAAAAGAAACTGGAAGAGATTGACAGCGCTGGCTTTGGCAGTATGCCTGACGGCCGGAATGGCATTTTCAGTAGACTTTAGCAGTAATGCGGCAGAAAATGACGGAACAGCTGCAGTTTCAGAAGAAAATGGAACAGAAGCGCCTGAGACCGGACAGGATGATACAGCATCTGATCAGGAGACAGGCAGCGGTTCAGAGGGGAGCGGCACGGAAACAGAAGGGACCACTGAAGATTCGGCTGAAACTTCTGACGGGACAGGAGACAATGCGGCAGTAAGCACAGAAGAGAGTGGGGAAACAGAAGAACAAGCATCCAATGAAGCGGCAGAAGAGCAGTCAGAAGAAGAACCACAGACTCGTCTGGCAAACAGCTGGAGATACTCCAACGGTCAGCCGATTCAGAGCAAAACGGCAAGATCAGCACGTGCAGTTTCCAATGCCTGGGAAAAGGTAAATGGAAGATATGTCAACTCCTATGGAGATCCTATTCCGGGAGCGCAGCTGAAAGGTGTGGATGTCAGCGAGTGGCAGGGAAGAATTGACTGGGCAAAAGCAAAAGCAGACGGTATCGAATATGCGATCATCCGTGTGGGCTGGCATGGAAACAATGACAGCCATGTAGATGACTGGTTTGAATACAATGTTTCCGAGTGTGAGAGGCTGGGTATTCCATATGGCGTATACCTCTATTCTTATATTACAACGACGGCAGGAGCTACAAATGCTGCAAATTTTGTATTAAATCAATTAAAAGGGCATACTCTTTCCTATCCGGTATATCTGGATCTGGAAGATAATAGTACGATCAATACAAACCATGGCGCCATTGCTCAGACTTTCTTAAACCGAATTACATCAGCCGGATACAGAGGCGGCGTCTATGCCAATCTGAACTGGTGGAATAATTATCTGACAAGCCCTGTGTTTAATAATGCAGCATGGTCAAAATGGGTGGCACAGTATAATTATGAATGTAATTACACAGGTACTTATGACATGTGGCAGTGTACATCCTCAGGTAAGGTTAATGGAATTTCCGGTAATGCAGATCTTAACTTCTGGATGGTGAAGACCTATGATCAGCAGCCGATTGAGGTGGAAGATTCGAATATTATCAGTTATTCCTCACATATGGAGACGTTTGGCTGGCAGCCGACGGTTCAGAACGGATATCAAACGGGAGTGACGGGGTATGGTAAAAGGTTGGAGGCTGTTAAGATCAGTGTCGGTGATGGATATGGTGATCTGGGAGTAAAATACAGTACTCATGTACAGAGTTACGGTTGGATGGATTATGTGGAAAATGGAGCAACTTCGGGAACGACCGGAGAAGCGAAGCGAGTGGAAGCTATTAAGATCGAGCTGACAGGAACGGAAGCACAAAAATATGATATTTATTATCGGGTTCACTGCCAGAGTTATGGCTGGCTTGACTGGGCAAAGAATGGAGAAGCAGCCGGAACACAGGGCTATGCAAAGCGGCTGGAAGCTCTTCAGATCGTTGTAGTTCCGAAAGGATCAGAGGCTCCGGGAAGCACTGAAAAACCATTTGAAAAGAAACCGATGGCTGTGAAATATCAGACGTATGTAAACGGATCCGGATGGCAGGCAGCAGTGGAAAACGGAGCAACCAACGGAACAACAGGTCAGGCCAAATCTCTGGAAGCCTTGAAAGTGACTATTACAGATTCTGATTATGACGGCGGCATCAAATATGAGACTTACATGCAGACCTACGGCTGGAATGGAGAAAAGTCTAACTGGGCGGAGGCAGGACTTGCCGGAGGCGGTAAGCGTCTGGAAGCGGTAAGAATGTCTCTGGAAGGTGAGATAGCAGAACATTATGACATTTATTACCGCGCTTATGTGCAGAGCTATGGATGGCTTGACTGGGCGAAAAACGGTCAGGAAGCCGGAACTTTTGATTATGCAAAGAGAATGGAAGCCATTCAGATTAAACTGGTGGAAAAAGGCGGAGCAGCGCCGGGAGAGACAGATACTCCGAGCAAGCAGGCAGTTTTAAAATACAGTACCCATGTCCAGACTTATGGCTGGAAGGGATGGAGCTTTGACGGAGAGCAGAGCGGAACAACAGGCCAGGCGAAACGTCTGGAAGCGATAAAGATTGATTTTGCTAATTCAAAATATGCAGGAAAGCTTCGCTACAAAACTCATGTACAGACCTACGGTTGGGAGGATAATTGGACAAAAGGCGGACAGATTGCCGGAACAACAGGTCAGGCAAAACGCCTGGAGGCGATTCAGATTGAACTGACAGATGAGATGGCAGAGCAGTACGACATTTATTACCGTGTACACTCCCAGACCTATGGCTGGCTCGGCTGGGCGAAAAACGGTGAATCTGCCGGAACAGAGGGACTGGCAAAACGTCTGGAAGCTATTGAGATCCGGCTGGTAGAAAAAGGCGGAGCAGCGCCGGGAAGCACAGAGCAGGCTTTTATAAAGGGTGAATAAAAAAGAAAATTATCGAGGTGAGAGAAGTTGAGGCGTTTAAAAGGAGTGACAGCCATTGTGCTGAGTGCATTTCTGATCTTTGGAAGTGCGGGAAGCGCTCTGGCATCAGAGGGAACAGTAACCAGTGCTCCAGTTACTTCAGACACCGCAGATAACAGCTTAGAGGATCAGACGGAAAATGGCGGCGTTACGGGGGAAACGGGTTTGGAGGAAACAGAACCTGAAACTGGAGATGAACAGAAAGAGACAGATTATACTACAGATCAAGGCGAAACTGAAAAAGCAGAAAGCGACGAAACGAAGGATTCTTCTGCAGGGATGACAAATTCCGGAGATACAGTAACAGACGATCCTACTGCAGGAGAAGAGACAGGCACAGACGGAACTGGTGAGGAAACTGAAGAGGGAAATGAACAGGATAAGCCGGAGGAAGAACAGATTCCTAAGCTTTCCTATCGTGTCCATGTTCAGAGCAGCGGCTGGAACAACTGGACAGAAAACAGTGGAATCATCGGTACAACCGGAAAAGGGAAAAGACTGGAAGCGATTCAGTTGAAGGTTAAAATGCCGGAACAGGAAGCAACGGAAACACCTGTAGAAGGAACGGATCCAGGAACAACAGGGCTGGACGCAGCAGAGGTGGCTACGGAAGAACCGGAGCAGCTGGCTGGAATCGAGTACCGTGTTCATGCCCAGAGCTATGGCTGGATGGACTGGGTGAAAGACGGCGCACAGGCCGGAACCACAGGCCAGGGGAAACGATTGGAAGCCATTCAGATCCGTCTGACCGGTTCTCTGGCTGATCAATATGATATTTACTACCGTGCACATGTAGAAAGTTATGGCTGGCTGAATTGGACAGCTAATGGAGAAAAGTCCGGAAGCCTGGGGTATGGAAAACGGATGGAGGCTCTGGAGATTCGTCTTGTAAAGAAAGGGGAGGCAGCTCCGACAGGTGAGGGAGACAGCTATAAATACCCTGATCTTTCCTATCAGGCCCATGTACAGTCTGTTGGTTGGCAGGCGGAGAAATTTAACGGACAGACAGCCGGAGTGACCGGGCAAGCCAAGAGAATGGAAGCTATTAAAATCAAACTGCCGGATAAAGAATATGAAGGCGGAATTGAATATCAGACACATGTACAGTCTATTGGCTGGCAGGGCTGGAAGAGGGACGGACAGATTGCCGGAACTACCGGACAAAAGAAGCGCCTGGAAGCAATCCAGATTCGGTTGACCGGTGAGATGGCAAATCAGTATGATGTTTATTATCGTGCCCATGTACAGAGTTTTGGCTGGCTTGGCTGGGCCAAGAATGGCGAAGAAGCCGGAACGCTGGGCTATGGCAAGCGGATGGAAGCGTTAGAGATCCGTCTGGTAAAGAAAGGGGAAGATGCGCCTGCACAGACAGTGGAAAGCTTTAAGTATCCGCTTGTATCTTACCAGGCACATTCACAGTCTGTAGGATGGCAGGAGATAAAAGCTGATAACGATATTGCCGGAGTAACCGGAAAAGGCAAGAGAATGGAAGCTATTAAAATTCAGCTTCCGAATATTGGATACGAAGGAAGTATTGAATACCGCACTTATGTACAGTCCATCGGCTGGCAAGGCTGGAAGAAAGACGGACAGATTGCCGGAACCACTAATCAGGCAAAACGAATTGAGGCTATTGAGATTAAGCTGAGCGGGGAAGTGGCAGAGCACTATGACGTATATTATAGTATCCACATGTCGAAGATTGGCTGGACAAATTATGCAGTAAACGGTGAAACTGCCGGAAGTACTGACTTAAGCAAACGAATTGAGGCCATTAAGATCCAATTGGTAGAAAAAGGCGGAAAGGCGCCGAATACAAGCGGCACAAAGTTTATTGAGGGATATAAAGCCAGCGACATGTACTACAGTGGAACAATCCAGGGAAAAGGAAACAGTGGAAATGTTCAGATGGGCGGAACGCTTGGAACAACAGGTCAGAGTAAACGCCTGGAGAATATTACTGTTACGTTGAACCGCAGGACAGAGGCAATGCCTTCCGGAACTATTAAATATGCAGTGCATCTTTCAAAAACCGGGTGGACCGGCTGGTCGGAGGCGGGAAAAGTTTCCGGATGTACAGACGGCTCTAAAGGGATAGAGGCTGTGAAGTTTAGTCTGTCAGGCGACCTTTCCAAATATTATGATATTTATTATCGTACCTATGTACAGAAATATGGATGGCTTGGCTGGGCGAAAAACGGGCAGGCAGCAGGAACTTCAAAAATCGGCTACAGGCTGGAAGCATTACAGATCAGACTGGTTTCCAAGGATGCCAGCGCACCGGGAGCCAATAGGAATTATTATACAGAACAAAGAATTGTATCAGGTCCGGATGCAGGAATGTATGCACGGGCAAACCTTTACAGTAGTTCGACACCGTATATTATCATGGTTGACAGAGGAAACCGGAAGGTTGGTGTATACCAGGGCTGGAGAGGAGCATGGAAAAACGTAAAATACTGGTCCTGTACAGTGGGAGCACCAAGCACGCCTACAGTTTCCGGAGTCTTTAAAGTGGGAAGCAGAGGATATTATTTTAATTCCGGAAATGTACGCTGTTTCTGGTGGACACAGTTCTATGGTGATTATCTGTTCCATTCTACTACTTATTATCATAATGGAGCAGTAGCAGACAGCAGGCTCGGGCTCGCGTTATCTCATGGATGTGTGCGTCTGAATATCAACAATGCAAAATGGATTTATGATACAGTTCCAACTGGGTCAACAGTAGTTGTGTATAACTAGAAAGAAGAAGCAGTAATTGCATTTTCCGCAATTACTGCTGTCTTGTATATAAAATCGAAAACGGTAAGAGGGCATTATGAAAAAAATTGCAAGTATTATTTGTCTGATTTTACTGATTAATTCTTTTGCGTTTGATGTTCAAGCAGATGAAGATCAGAACATGGAACAGGAACAAAAAACGGTTACAGAGGAAAATGAGACAGAAGTAGAAATTGGTGAAGATGAATCACAAATAAAGGAAGAAAACAGCAGTTTAGAAAATATTGAAGAGGAATCGGAAGTTGTTGGAGAAAATGCAGGGACAGAAGAAGGTGCGCTGCAGCAGGAATCGCAAGATTCTTCTGATAATTATGTAATATGGGGAACAGGTCGGGGAATTACAAATGAAACAATTCAAAGCAAAGGAGATTGCTTTGGTGTTGCTGATGATAATGGAAGAAAAAGCGTATTTGAAGTTGAAAAAAAGGAAAAAGAGTGGATATTTGAATCTGACTTTGGAACTATTTATGTTAAACTTCCAATTTTAAATGCATACATAGCAGCAAACGGAGAGGAAAATTTAGGAGCGCCTATTTCTGAACAGCAAATAAAAGATGGTTATGTGTATCAATCATTTGAAAATGGAAATTTGACATATACATTAGAAGATCAGACGGATACATTTGCTGTGAGGCGTGGAAATGTATATTATTTTAAATATGCAATTGAAAATGGTGAGGCCGATAAAATTATTCCATATGGAAAGAAAAACGATGTTACTTTAGCGGGCGACTGGAATGGAGATGGAGTGGATACCTTATGTGTAAGGAGAGGACAGACATATTATATAAAAAATAGTCTGGAATCAGGAGAAGCAGATGAGGTAGTGCCATACGGAAAAAGAAATGACCAAATCTTAGTAGGCGACTGGGATGGAGATGGAGTAGATACTTTATGTGTAAGAAGAGGACAGACATATTATATAAAAAATAGTCTGGAATCAGGAGAAGCGGATGAGGTAGTGTCATACGGAAAAAGAAATGACCAAATCTTAGTAGGCGACTGGGATGGAGATGGAGTAGATACTTTATGTGTAAGAAGAGGACAGACATATTACATAAAAAATAGTTTGGAATCAGGAGAAGCGGATGAGGTAGTGCCATATGGAAAAGTAAATGATCAAATCTTAGCAGGCGACTGGGATGGAGATGGAGTAGATACTTTATGCGTAAGGAGAGGGCAAATATACTATATAAAAAATAATTTGGAATCGGGAGAAGCGGATAAAGTTGTTGCTTATGGGAAAAGTGAAGATGAGGTGTATGTTGGAAAATGGAAAGCAGAAGAAATTTTAGAAGAACCTAATGTGGAAAATATTGCTTTTAATAATACTTATAATGTGAAATCTAGTAAATTGACAACTGGATTTGCTGGAAATGCAATTAATGGTGCATCTTTTAGAAAAAATGCTATTACTACTTATATTGATGATGCTGGAAATGAACATCAGATAGCTGCTTATTATGATTATTACGGAACTATTGTATTAGCAAAACGGGTTAACGAAGGTCAATGGTTTTATGAGTGGACTGGCTTGAAGGGAGATATAACGGATGCTCATAATACAATTTCAGTAGCAGTAGATGGGGATGGCTATATTCATCTTGCATGGGGACAGCATGCTAGAAGTTTGAATTATGCTCGCTCTGAAGAGCCACTAAGTTTGAAGATAACTGTGAAAGAAATGATTGGCGACTTGGAAAAATTTGTGACCTATCCAGAGTTTTACAATTTGCCAAATGGTGATTTGTTTTTCCTGTATAGGGATGGTGGCTCGGGAAATGGTAATTTGGTATTAAATAAATATCATACTGAACAGAATGCATGGGAGAGGGTTCAGGATAATTTGATATCTGGTGAAGGAGAAAGATCACCATATTGGCAAGCAGTTATAGATTATAAAGGGAGACTTCATATATCCTGGGTTTGGAGAGAAACAACTGACGTTTCTACAAACTACAATATTTCATATATGGTTTCAACAGATATGTCAGGGACTCAGTTCCAAAATTCGAAGGGTGAATTATTAATACTGCCAGTCATAGAAGATACAGCAGAAGTTATATGCGAAATTCCCCAGAATAGTTCATTGATTAATCAAACTTCGATGACAGTAGATGAGAACGACATGCCATATATTGTGTCCTATTGGAGGGTGAATGGAATAGTTCAATATAACGTGATACGATTTACCGGTGAACAGTGGATTATTTACAATACAGATATAAGAAGTACAGATTTTGTGTTGTCAGGAATATCTACTCAGAAATTGCCATGTGCTCGCCCACAAATTTTGGTTTCGGGTTCTGGAGAAAATGCTAACATTTTTTTGATATTCCGAGACGATGAAAGAAATTCTTATGCATCTATTGCAAAACTATCGTTGAATGATACAGAAATTATTACAGAAAAAATGATAGATATTACAAATACCCCTTTGGGAGAATGGGAACCAAATTATGATATTAATTTGTGGAATGATAAGAGGAAGATAGTTCTATTGCTGCAGAAAGAATATTACACAAGAGATGGAATAGAAGAGAGATATAAAGTTGAAAATGTATATGCTGTAGATATATCTACTCTTCTTGATTAGTGAACAGCATAAGGGAACTGTGTAGCAAAAGGTGATATGCTTATTTGTAAGCGACAAGTGTCAATACTTCATTTGTCTGCTTTGAAGAAGCACATTGATTTTGGCTCATAGTTCCCTTATTAAATGTAAGAAATCTCGATCGTTTTTATAAGTAGAGTAATTTGGGGTCATGTCAAGCTATGCAGAGATAATGGTTGTTTCGTATAGTAAATAGTGATATAATCCTTTAGGTAAGTCAGATATTCGGATTAATACAAAAAATGTATTAATAAAACTAGAAGATTATATTATTGGGAGATTTCATAAAAAGAGAAGTATGAACAATAAAGTTGTGAAACAAAAATCAATAACAATTAATTTGATAGCAAATGGGATAAAGACTTTGATGTCTGTTTTGTTTCCTTTGATTACATTTCCTTACGCATCTAGGGTATTAGGAGCAGCAGGAATTGGGAAAGTAAATTATGCAAGCTCTATTATATCTTATTTTTCAATGTTTGCTGCTCTTGGTATTAATACTTATGCGGTTCGGGAAGGTGCTAGAATCCGGGACGATAAGGAAAAATTTAGTAAGTTCGCAAAAGAAATGCTGAATATTAATCTTATTACTACGATAGTGTCTTACACGGGTTTTTTGATTTTTTTATCATTGCCTGTGCTGGAGTCTTATAAGACTCTTCTGGTCATCTGCAGTGCGGGAATTGTGTTTACAACAATTGGGATAGAATGGTTGTTCGTAGTAAAAGAAGAGTATGCGTATGTCACAAAAAGGGCAATTTTATTTCAATTTATTTCTTTGATACTACTGTTTTTGCTAGTAAAGAGTGATGAAGATTACTTGTGGTATGCTGCTCTTACAGTAATATCTTCTGGTGGTTCAGCAATCTTAAACCTTTTGTATTCAAGAAAGTTTGTGAATTGGAGGCAGACTGGTCGAAAGGAATACCGAAGACACTTAAAACCCATTTTTTTGATTTTTGGAACAAGTGTGGCAACTAGTATTTATATGACAATGGATACAACAATGTTGGGAGCAATGTGTGGGGACAATGCTACTGGGATTTATACAGCGGCGGTAAAGATTAATTCTGTCGTTAGCACATTAATTAGTACAATTTCCTCTACAATACTTCCCAGAGTATCTTATTACATTGGTAATGGCTTACAGGAAGAGTACAGAAAATTAATGAAAACATCTATGAATATCCTTCTTATGATATCTATCCCAGCAGCTATAGGAATGATGTGTACTAGTGATATTTTAATTTTGGTTTTTAGTGGTGAAGAATTTTTAGCAGGGAGCTTAGCAGCAAAAATTTTATCAGCAAAGGTAATAGTTAGTGCAGTAAATCGTATTCTTGCATATCAGATATGTATTCCATTTAAAAAAGATAAAGAAGTTTTGATATCGACAGTATGTGGAGCAGTTTTTAATCTTTTTGCTAATGCGTTATGGATTTCAAAGTATGGCGTTACTGGAGCTGCTATAGCAACATTGTTTTCAGAAGTGATTGTATTTATCGTTTTGACATATTATTCAAATCGGGTTTTTAAAACGCGGCTTCTCTATACAAGAGCCCCTCTTTATTTTGGAGCTAGTGTATGGTTTTTCATAGTGCGATTTATAATGGATAAGATTTTTGATCAGATACTGCTAGTTTTGGCGGGAACAGTTGCAGTGTCAGCTTTGGGATACTTTGTAGTGTTGAGTATAATTAGAGATCCATATATGATGGGATTTTTGAATAGGCTTTTAAGTCGTGTAAAAGTTAAAAAGTGATTGTTATGAAGATTACCTCTAGGGGTGTAGGACAGAGGCGTACTAATTCTGCAATACTTTTGTTGTAACACAAAGGAGTGTTTGTTTATGGCAATGTAAAAGAATAAACATAGCATGGTAGTATATCTTTTTGATTAGAGATAAGGAGATTTGAAGATATGGATATTGTGTTTGTGATTTTGCACTACATGAGCATAAGTGAGACCGTTCGATGTGTTAACTATATAAAGAATAATATTGATACAGCTGATTATCATATTCTAATCGTAGATAATGCTTCGGAAAATGGTAGTGGAAAAGATTTGAAAATGCAGTATGAAAATGAACCTAAATGTTCTGTTATTCTAAATGATAAAAATATGGGATTTGCAAGAGGAAATAATGTAGGGTTCAGATATGCGAAAGAGTATTTTATGCCCGAGTATATCATTTTACTAAATAATGATGTGTACCTATTGGAAAAGAATCTGTATGAAAAATTGAATCGGGAGTACCAGAAAAGCGGATTTTTTGTACTAGGTCCTATGATTTTGACAGGAGATGGACGTTGTGATGTTAATCCAGTCAGGACTAGATACCAAGATATTAAAGATATTGATAAGATGATCCTGTCCTTTAAAAAGGTATTAAGGAGGTACCAATATCATTATGCACGAGCGTTTTATTGGATGATGGCAATTATTAATAGCATAGTATTTCCGAGACGCAAAAAGGAGAAAAAAGAGTATCTATCTAGAAGAGAGGATGTTCAGCTCCATGGGTGTTTTATGGCTTTTTCTAAGTCATATTATGAAGTGTATGATGGATTGGATGAAACTACATTTTTATATTGTGAGGAAGATTTCCTTTATAAGCATATGAAAGAAAATAGTCATAAAACTGTATATGATCCTAGTATTTTGGTATATCATGAAGAAGATGCGGCAACAGATATGGTGGTAAAAAGTGATCGTGATAAGATGATATTCTTTTGTAAAAACAATCTTGCATCATTAGAAGGATTGAAAAAAGTATATGAATATTATAACAAAAGAGGGGAACAAGATGGAAAATAAATATATGCATTTTATTATCACTAGATTCAATATTCCTGCAAAATATGAAGGTGGGAGAAATCAAAGTGTACTGAGTATCGATCCTAGGACTAATAGGAAATATCTTGACGAAAGATTTAGATTGTTTGAAAAATATACTTTTCCGTCTATTAGAAAGCAATCAAATCAACAGTTTACATGGCTGGTATTATTCAGCAATCAGACCCCGAAAGAATATGTAAGCAGGGTCGTAAAATTAAAAGGTAAATGGGAAAATTTTAGACCACTGTATTTGACGGACGAAGAGGCTTATAACTTTAATGAGTATTTAAATGATGTGTTGAGTGAGTATGATTCAGATTATTATATTACTACAAGAATTGATAATGATGATGCTATATCTGTGAAATTTATCGAGCGTATTCAAAACTATTGTTTTAGAAAAGAAATAGAAAAAGCGGTTCTTTCATTTAGCTACGGGCTTCAATTGACGGAAAAGAATAAAACGGTCGCACACCAGACTATTTTAGGAAATCATTTTATTACCCTAGTGGCGCCGAGAGAACCAGAGAATAAAACGATTATATCCTTCCCTCATGGCATGATTCCAAAAGAGATTCCCAGAATTGATATTGGAAATAGGAGAGAGGCAATGTGGATTGAGGTGGTTCATGGTTCGAATTTTGCTAATAGAACTTTCTTTAACATCAAAAACGCAGCAGTTTCGACAAAAATTTTTGAAGAGTTTGTGTGTGAAATCGAATGGAGAAGAAAAGATGTGATGAACAATCTCTTTTTGAGTATTTGGGGGACATGTAGGTGTTTTGTCCAGCTAATAAAGAAAAGAAGGGAGTAAACTTGTTAGACAATGATTTCAGTAATTATACCAACCTATAACCGTGAAAGAAGTATCATAAAATCGGTAAGTAGTGTGTTAAGACAGACTTATCATAATTTGGAACTAATTGTCGTTGATGATGGGTCAACAGACAATACAGAAACTGTTTTAAAGCAGATAAAAGATGATAGACTAATTTATGTAAAGCGAGAAAATGAAGGGGCTTGTGCGGCCAGAAACTATGGAATTGAATTAGCTAAGGGAGAGTATATTGCTTTAAATGATAGCGATGATGAGTGGCATGCTGATAAGTTAGAAAGGCAAATTGATGTACTACAGTCTACAGGTGCAGATCTTGTTTTTTGTAAATATAACAGAATTGAACAAGGAAAAGCTCCGAGGAAAGCACCGATCCGATTTAATGAGGGGTTTTTAGATCCAGTAAGGACAGTTTATGGTATTGGAACACAGACTATCATTGCAAAAGCAGAAGTTTTCAAAGAGTTCAAATTTGATATAGATATGCCGAGATTTCAGGATCTAGAACTACTGCTTAGAATTTCTCGAAAATACAGTATTTATTGTATGGATGAGGCATTAGTAGAATTTTATACAGGAGAATCATCTATTAGTAAGAAACCAGAGAAACTGTATGATGCCTGTGTGCTACTTTTGAAAAAATACCCTGAATTAGTAAAAAACTATCCGGAAATGACAAGAAGTTTTAGTAATTTGATTTTTGGTGAAACTAGTTGGTTAGATGAGAGGAAGATAAACAGAAAATTAAAGAAAGAAATGTATGGTTTGGCTTATAAACTCAATCCTACGTTAAAAACGAGAATGAAAATAATTTTGAAGTATTTAAATTTGTATAATTTAGCAGAAAAACTAATAGTAAAAAAATGAGGTTGTGTTAGAGATGGATAATAAGATTGCAGCGTCTATTGTATTATATAATCCTCAAATAGACCGGTTGAGAGACAATATTGTGTCTGCGGCAGCACAAACAGAGTGTATAGTTCTTATAGATAATGGAAGCTCTAATATAGATGAAATAGAAAAGTCAGATTTTGTTGTCAAGCACTGCGTTTTGATGAAAAACAGTTCTAATTTAGGATTGGCAGCAGCCTTGAATCAGGCAATGCAGTGGGCCTATGAAAACAATTATGATTGGGTTTTGACATTAGACCAAGATTCTGTCTGTGAGAAAAGCCTTGTTGCAAATTTATCTAAACATGCCAATAAAGAAAGAGTAGGTATTATTGCTCCTAAATTTATTGATAGAAATTGTAAGAGATTATCAGATAGCGAAACGGGATGGAAATACATATTGAGATGCATAACTTCAGCATCATTGACTAATGTCAAAATTTGGAAAAAAGTAGGAGGATTCAACGAAGAGCTTTTTATTGATTATGTAGATTATGACTTTTGTGCAAAATTGATAAGAAGTGGATATGCAATTATAAAAGATTCAGACGTATCACTCCTTCACGAAATCGGGCATTCAAAAAGGATATTTGTGGCTAAAAAGCATTCATATATATTATATAATCATTCGGCGATGAGGGACTACTATATTGTAAGAAATACTTTGTATTACTGTTATGAATATCCAGATGTTTGGAATGTGAAAAGAGAAAAAAAAGAATTGTTGATCAGATGTGTGATGATTATGCTTTTTGAGTCAGATAAGCGTCATAAGTTTACGGCAATGCTGAAAGGATGGAAAGATTCTAAAAAGCTTATTTCTAGTCAGAAGAATCGGAAAAAAGAGGAAAAAGAGGAAATGAGAAGAAAAAATATTGAATATGTAAAATAGGAGATCTAAAAGTGCCGAGGTTTTGAAGAATTGGTTAGCTGAGCTTTAAAGGAGGCATGGTTTGATGAATTATGAAAATTATATTTCGTTAGGATATTTTTGTGGGGTTGCAGAAGACTTGGAGAAACTTGGATTGCGAAATATGTCTTCTCCTTTTGATTGGGGAATAAGTGATTTGAAGGGGATTATAGAATTATTTGAAAATAAGTTTGATGGTTTTATGGACTATACATATCTTAAACAGAGTTCCAGCTTAAGGTATCATTATTTGGATTCAAGATATAATTTCTTTTCTTTTCATGACTTTTCACAATATAAAACACTTGCAGAACAATATTCTGAGGTTCACAAAACTTATCAAAGAAGAGTGGATCGATTTTTGAAAAAAATTTGTAATCCTACATTGTTTTTTCGTTACATTTCAAATGAAACAAAAAATGAAGAAGGAAAGTCAGTTGAGCTAAAATACATAGAAAATAATCTGGATTATATATATGAAATAATACAGTCTTATAATAAATGTAATGATATTATTTTTATAGGTGATGAGCATACCAAATCTGATATTATAAAAATATATCATGTTGACATTGAAAAAGGGGATGTCGTTTCCAGAAGTCCTATCATTAATAATCCAGAACTTTATCCAATAGTAAAAAGGTTTAAAGTTGAGAATCAAGAGGATAATATTGAAAGATATAAGAAAAAGCAGCAGGCAAAAAAGCATCTGATAAATAGGATGATACGATTATTAAAAGTGAGATATGAAAGAATGTTTAAAAAGGTTTATATTCACTCAGAAGTATATAATATTCCTGGCAAATAGGTTCTCATTAAAACATGCATTGTTTACGTGAATAACAAAAGAATTATGGAGTATAGAACGATGGTTAATATAAGTGTAATTGTTCCGGTATATAATTCAGAAAGATATTTAGAAAAGACTCTAAACAGTATTTTGAAACAATCCTTTCGTGATTTTGAATTGATTTTGGTCGATGATGGCTCGGCGGATTTAAGCGGGGAAATTTGTGATAAATATTCAGAGAAAGATAAACGAATTGTCGTGATTCACAAGAAAAATGGAGGTATTTGCTCTGCCAGAAACGCAGGAATGGAAATTGCGAAAGGACGATATATAGCGTTTTGTGATAATGATGATTTGTACTTGGATGGCTTGTTAGAAGATAATTATTATTTAGCGGATAAATATGATGCAGATGTGGTTCGCTTTTCTCGAAGAAGAACAGACAGCCTTAATGGAAAAGTGATAGCTGTTCGTGAGACAAAAGGATTTCAAACAGGTTATATTCCTTCAAGTAAATTTGAAAAATTTTATGAGCAAATAAATAATGCCGGGGAAGGAGTATGGGCTGGATTATATAAGAGGGGATTTCTGGAAAAATATAATATTAAATTTAATGAAAATATGAAATATGGATATGAAGATTTGTATTTCATGATTCAGATATATTTGCATCAACCATCGATTGTTTTAAATAGTAAAGTTTATTACCATTGGATTATGAGATATGATCACAGTACTTCAGCTAAAATTAATAAAAATAATATAGATTCATTGATGGTATGCCTGCTGGAAAAATGGAATTTGTATAAAAAATACAGAATGGAAGAAACCAAGAAATATTTGTGGATAAAAGAGTTGTCGGCGCGAATTTGTCAGGTAATTAAATATGTGGGTCCCGAAAAGGCGGGATTAAAATTAAAAGAACGAATTGATGTGATAAAATACTTTGCAACATGTAGTGTTTTTGATGAAAGATTTAGATTTAATACCATGCTTAAGATGATAAAGCAAACAGGTGTGGAAAGTGCTGGGATATGTTGGATGTTTTCGCATCGACTGTATTTCGTGTTGTATTGTTTGATAATTGGAAAGAATTTTAGGATGTATTAACAACTAAATTAAAAAGATATTATATAGAAGGGGAATTTATGCACTCAATATTGGAAGAAGATTTAGAACTGATTATTAAAAGTGATATTGCTTGGGAAAATTATCGTAACAAAACCATTTTAATTACTGGTGCAACAGGACTTATAGGGTCGTTACTTGTTAAAACTTTTGTGCGTTTTAATAGAATTAGCCAGGGAAATGTTTTGATTATCGCTGTTGTAAGAAATGGAGAAAAGGCTAAAAGGATATTAGGCGAGGAATTAAGGGAAGCAGAGGTTAAGGTATATGTAGGAGATATTACAGAGGATATTTATATAGAAGAAGATATTGATTATATATTCCACACGGCATCGGTTACTGCTTCAAAAACAATGGTGGAAAATCCTGTAGAAACAATAGAGGTATCTTATCAGGGGACGAATAATATTTTGAAGTTGGCTCGTCAAAAAGGCGTAAAAGGTATGGTATATGTATCTTCTATGGAAGCTTATGGTATTTCAAATCCTGAATTAGAATTTGTAGAGGAAAAGGATTTGGGATATATAGATTTGGCAAATGTAAGAAGTAGTTACTCTGAAGGAAAAAGAATTTGTGAGTGTCTATGTACAGCATATATGTCTGAATATCAAGTCCCGGTAACTATTGCCAGGTTAGCACAGACGTTTGGGGCAGGCATTCTGGAGACAGATAACCGGGTGTATGCGCAGTTTGCTAAGAGTGTAATAGACGAGAAAGATATTATACTCCATACTGATGGGTTATCCGAAGGGAATTATTGTTATACCCGAGATGTGATTAGAGGGCTGCTGATTTTGGGATACTTAGGAGAGTCCGGACAAGCTTACAATGTCGTAAATTCGGAATCTCATATGCAGATACGGGCGATGGCGCAACTGGTGGCAGAAAAAGTGTCGGATGGGAAAATAAAAGTGATATATGATATACCGGACAACCCATTAAAATATGGGTATGCTCCTCCGGTGAAAATGCATTTAAGTTCCAGGAAAATAAATGCTTTGGGATGGAAAGCAGAAGTAGGACTAGAAGAAGCTTATAAAAGAATGATAGCAGATATGAAAGAAGGGATACAATGAACTATGCTGTAATTTTTGCCGGCGGAACAGGTACAAGAATGAATACGAAGACAAAGCCGAAACAGTTTCTTACGTTACATGGAAAAGAGATTATAATTTATACATTAGAGCATTTTGAAAATCATCCGGATATTGATGGCATTTCTGTTGTATGTATTGAGGGATGGATTGATTATTTAAAAAAACTTGTTAGTAAATATCAATTAAAAAAGGTGAAATGGATTTCTCCTGGGGGAAATACAGGACAGGAATCTATTTATAATGGTTTAAATGCTATGAAAGGAGAAATTGGTGAGGAATCAATTGTGTTGATTCATGACGGTGTGAGACCATTAATAGATGGTGAACTGATTACAAAGAACATTGAAACCGCAAAAGAAAAAGGAAGAGCAGTAACTGTTGTTGAAGCAACAGAAACAGTTATGGTTGTAAATGAAAATGGAGAACTTGTAGAAAATGTGGATCGGCATAAATGCCGTTTTGCAAGAGCTCCTCAGACCTATATTTATCAGGAATTACTAAAAGCGCATGAACACGCCAGAGAGAAGGGAATCAATACGTTTATTGATTCAGCTACTATGATGCAGGCAGAAGGATATACGCTTTATCCTGTGATGGGAAAGCCGGAAAATATTAAGATTACGACACCTTCGGATTTTTATACATTTCGAGCTATAGTAGAAGCGGAAGAAAATTCACAGATTTTGGGTTTTTAGCTTATAATCAAGATAGGTCTTGTGGCATACGGGCAGATTATCCCGTTTGGTTTAGTGTATGTGCCTTTATCAGTTATGAGGGGATATATTTTGCATTTAATATTGAATATAAAATGCAAAAGAAAATAAAAACATACCCTTGGAACAAATTTAGTATAATCTGTTCCAAGGGTATGTTTTTTGGTTATATTATCTTATTGATTATTTTGAGTAATGAATTTGCAGATATATTCGCAGGCATGCCCTGTTTCATAACTTCCCAAATCTGTAAGATGCTTCTTAACATCAGTACTATATTTTTCGGGATCAAAAGATCTGATACAATGTTCCAGCTCACCTGTATTTTCAGCCAGAGGGAAGGGCCAAGTGTGAATATCTGAATAAAAACCCCGTTCCATGTCATAAAATTTAAGATCTGTAGCATATAGGAAACAGGGTTTTCCGGTCAAGGCAAAATCCCACATGGATGAGGAGTAATCTGTGATCAGGATATCAGAAGCATAGAGGAGCTCCTGCATATCGGGGTAAGTGGAAGCATCGATGTATTCGGCTTTGTCTTTTAATTGATCCATAACAAAATAGTGCATGCGAAACAAAAAATACCAGTTTCCACCGAAACGTTCAGTTAAAGATTTTTTGACAGCAGAACAATCAAATAGATATTCAGAGGCAGTTTTACTGTCGCGGTATGTTGGTGCATATAGAAGGATATGGGCATCTTGAGGTAAATGATAGTGTGCTCTGATTCTTGAGATCAACTGTGGGCGATCTTGTCTGACAAGCATATCATTCCTCGGCATACCACAGGATAATATAGTTCCGTAATGATGAAAGCTCTGATGAATAGTTAAATCAGTAAAGGCTTTTGAACTGGATACATAAATGCAGGGCATTTCTCGGGCAATCTCAGCGCGGATCTGTTTTCCGGGAGTTTCTTTTTGGTAAGCAGCCCCCACTCTTTTGTATGCTCCTCCTCCATGCCAAGTGTTAATATATACCTGTCTCTTCATAATGGGGAACCAAGCGGGAATTTCTGAATTTGTAACAATGAATTTAGAAGTTAAACAGATCCTCAAAAATCTAGGATATAAATATTTTACTGTCTTAATGTTTCTTTTTTCTAAATATTTAAAAAGTTGTGGTTGTTTAAAAGCCCAGACAATTTCGTAGTCGGGATAGTGTTTCTGCATATATTCAGAAATATACTTTGGATTACAGGAATATTGTTTTCCGAAATAGCTGAAAAAGACAATTCGCCTTTTGTGAAAATACCCAAGAGATAATAATTTCAATATACTCCTCAATTTAGGGGCAATGACTGTTTGCGCTTTATCAAACATAAAAAACCTCCATTCGTACAATATAATAATGTAAACATTTTTACATGGCAAAGTCAATACATTTAGTTTGCTTTTTATTATATTGTTAGATACAATAGAAAGAGCGATTATTTATCAGAAGTTATGTTTTGGTTGCGAAGAAGATTGTTTCCAAAATAAAAAAGAGATGATTGTGAGGAGATTGCTAAATGGAAACTTCCGTCATAATGGCAACATATAAAGAATCTCGTACCTTGCTTAGTGAAGCCATTGAATCGATTTTGGGACAAACATACACAGATTTTGAATTTATTATCATTCTCGATAATCCTGATAATATAGAACATATAGAAATAATAAAGGAATATCAAAAGAATGATCCAAGAATAAAATTTTATATTAATGAAAGTAACATGGGGTTGACGGCAACTCTTAACCGGGGAATCGATAAAGCAGAAGGGAAGTATATCTGTCGTATGGATGCGGATGACATCTCCCTGCCCGATAGATTACAGAGACAAAAGGAATATCTTGAAACGGGAAAATTTGATTTAATTGGCGGAATCTCACAGATAATCGATGAAAAAGGAGAAAGCATTTATTCAATTAAGAAGGTTCCTTGTAATCCTGAGAAAATAAAGAAATGTATTGCCTATAATCAAGTTATTGCACATCCAACATGGTTTGGAAAAAAAGAAGTATTTCTGCAATTAAAAGGATATCGCCAAATCCCACTGTGTGAGGATTATGATTTTACCTTGCGTGTTCTTCTTCGTGGTTATAGGATTTCAAATATTAATAAAGTTGTTTTGAAATATCGAATGACTTCTCAAAGTATTTCGCGATCTAATCTTTTTGACCAGTATCTTTATGCAAGATATATTACGTCAGAATATAAGAAGGGGAAGGTGGCAAACCCTGTAAAAGCGAAAGAATATGTCAGTGAAAGGAATAAAAAGGAAAGAGCTGCCAGGTATTTAAAAGCAAATATTAGATTTAATAATTTACTGAAAGACTTGGAAGATAAAAAAATATTTCAATTTTTGAAAGATGGTTTTTTACTTCTGTTTACCTCTGTGTATTATCTTGATAAAATTTACCGATTGGCAAGGGTGACACTGGCCAGCTAGGAGGCGTTATGAAGAAGTATAGACATAAAATTACGCATAAAGAAATACAGGATCTTGAATACGATATCTTGAAAGAGTTTGATAAATTTGCAAAAAAAAATGGGCTTAAATATTTTTTGAGCGGAGGTTCATGCCTTGGAGCTGTTCGTCATCAGGATTTTATTCCCTGGGACGACGATATTGATATCTGCATGCTGAGGGATGACTATGAAAAACTGATTAAGTTAGTGAAAGATTCACGAACTCTGGAAGGAAGGCCGGAACTGCAGTTCTGTCTGCCCCTTGATGATAATTATGTATATCCTTTTATGAAGATAGTAAATAGAAATACTATTGTTTATGAAAAAGATCTACAGCATAGATTTTTGCTGGGAGTATGGCTGGATATATTTCCTATGGATGTATGGCCGGATGATAAAAAAGAATTGCGTAGGATTATGAGGAAACATAATTTTTATAAAACTATGAATAAGGTTTATGTGGCGGGCAATTTAACCACAGGAAAAAAGAAAGTGTTGGGTGCAATTGGGAAAACGTGTTATCGTATATTGTTCCCGGGAAAAGACTACAGATATTGGAACAAAAAAATTGTAGATCTTGTTACACCATGTCGCGGTACCTATATTGGAGATAGAATCTGGCCTGTGGCAGATAAAGAATTTTTTTCCAAGAGTGTATTTGAAAAAGCTGTATATGTAAAATTTAGAGATCGAGAATTTCCAATTCCTATTGGATATAAAGAATATCTTACCAAAATGTATGGCAATTATATGAAGCTTCCTCCAGAAAAAGATCGAATATATCATGATTTTGAAGCTTATATAAAATAGATTTACAGTTTGAAACGAAGAGGACAGGATATGAAGAGTGATTTGCTTATTGTTATCCCGGCATACAATGAAGAAGAAAATATCGAAAATGTAGTGACATTTATTCGGGAAAAGTATAGTCAATATGATTATGTGGTAGTTAATGATGGATCAAAAGACCGTACGGCAGATATTTGTCGTCAGAAAGGTTATGAGCTTTTAAATCTTCCGGTCAATCTGGGATTGGCGGGAGCTTTTCAGGCGGGACTAAAATATGCCTATGCAAAAGGCTATTCTTATGCGATTCAATTTGACGCAGATGGTCAGCACAGGCCGGAATTTATAGAGCCTATGCTGGAGCGAATCAAGGAAGGTTATGATATTGTCATAGGTTCACGATTCGTAAATTTAAAGAAGGGAAATTCCTTAAGAATGGTCGGCAGTAAGATGATTACGGTGGCGATTAAAATGACGACAGGGAAAAGGGTTTCCGATCCAACTTCGGGGATGCGCATGTTTTCTCGAGATATGATCAAGGAATTTGCACAGAACTTGAATTACGGACCAGAGCCTGATACGGTTTCTTATCTTCTTAAAAATGGAGCCAGAATTTCAGAAGTTCCTGTATATATGGAAGAACGTCAAGCGGGAGAAAGTTATTTGAATCTTGCTAATTCCTGTAAATATATGACGAAGATGCTGATGTCGATTTTATTTGTACAGAATTTCAGAAAGCGAGGATAAAAATGTCAGTATATATAAGGGTTTTGCTTATTGTAGGTGCAGTAATACTGCTTGCTTTTATGGTAAAAAGAATTCGGCAGTCAAAGTTAAAAATAGAATATACAATATTTTGGATTGGTTTTTCCGCTGTTCTTGTTCTGATGGGGCTGTTTCCGGGAATTGTTTCTTGGATTGCGCACGCTTTGGGCTTTATTTCGGCTGTAAATATGGTGTTTCTGGTCGTTATTTTTATTTTGATCGTAAAGCTGTTTTTTAATACATTGCAGATTTCAGCGTTGGAAAACAAAGTGGACAGCCTTGCACAGCAGATTGCTATTGATCGGAAGATAGATAATGATATAAGAGAGGAAGAAAAAAAAGATAATAAAACAGGATTGGAAGAGTATTCTGAGAAACTTCAGGAAAGCAGGAAACAAGAATGTTAGATTATTTAATTTGTGCTACTTTTTGGTTGGTGTTTACTTTGATTTTAACCTGTTTGGGGCGTATGTTTAATAAAGGAGAAAGGACTCTCGCCTCGGATTTGGTAACAGGATATTTGATATATAGTTTTTGTGTTGCAGTTGGAGGAATGGTTCTGCAGCTGCTTAATGTCCAGTGGATTTTATTTGCGATTTATATGGGAGTTCTGTGGCTGACGATCATTTTTTTCCTTATTTTCTCAATTCGGAAAAACAAGAACTATGTTTTGGGTATTCAGTGGAAAGAATACATAAAAAATAATTGGATACTGTACGTGGTATGCGCAGTTTTGGTTATTGCATTGTGCAGCGGATATTCAGGATTTTGGCTTGGAAATCACCAGGATGATGGTTATTATATTACGAAAGTAGCTACTCTTCCATATGGCAGTATTGGAGGAAACATGAATTATACTCTTGGTATTGACCAGGGCGGATTTACTTCTTATATATTTAATACGTGGGAATCGGAGGCATCGGTTTATGTGAAACTTTTAAATGTTGAGCCTACGTTATTCTTGCGTTTGTTTCAATCTACATTTTACTACTTTTTGTTTTTGAATTTGTTAAAAGTTTTCGCAGAAAAAGTGATAGCAAACAGTCAGCTAAAAGTGAAAGCAACTTTGCCGCAATATTCAACGGTTATTGTTTTGCTTTTTGGTATGTATTATCTGTTTCTTTCTGATACCTATTTCTTTAGGCTCCGAGATATGTTCCATTTTAATTCGGGAATGTTTTTGGGGATCAGTGTTGTAAAAATGATGGGAATTATGTTCTTTCTGTATTTTTATATGGATAAGAAAAGGATTTCCATAAACATGATATTAGGAATAGCAGGAATATCGGTAGTGTTAATGTCAAAATCTTCCGTTGCACTTCCTATTATTGCGTATGTATGTATTTCGGCGTTATTAGTGTGGTTGTTTTTCGATTATGATAAAGTGGGAAAATACATTTCTTCTGCATTGTTGATTTTTTATTGTATAGTAGGAGTGGTTATTCCTGATAGTCCAGGTATTCAGCAAGTTGTGTGGACAGACATGCAAAATGCTGTTCAATCACCGATTATTTGGGCTTGTACAATAATATTTGTTCTTAGTTTTTCTATGAAAAATAGAATGTTTAACAAGGTAAATATACTTTGTCTGCTGTGCTTGGGATTTATGCTTCTGCCACAGGTTAATGATGTGTTTGAGCATTTCTCTATGTACAACTTTGTGGGCGGCAGATCTTTGACAACTTGGTTGTATTTTTTTGTTATGCTGAATTTTATTTACCTTATACTTTTGCTGATACAGTGGAAGGTGAAAGAGAAGGTAGTAAAAGGTTTTTGTCTTTTTCTTGCGGTATGTCAAGTGATAGTAATGATTTGGGGATTCCAGGGATATGGAGGAGGAGTGATTCCAGACAGTATTAAAACAGAGGCAAGCATAAAGCATTGTTTGAATGTTATAAGAAATAATATTTATTTTATACCAGATTCTACAATAGAGTTGGGAAGAAAGCTAAATACCTTATCAAAAGAGAGTGAAGAAAAGCTGAATGTTGTTACGCCAAAAATGATTATTATGGATGGGTCCTTACATGCGCTTGCTATTATGCTGAGAATTTATGCACCGGATATTGTTCCGATATCAGCAGCGGAAAGGTTTCCCGTACATAACGGGACACCGTTATCAGAATACAAACAGTTAAAGTATGATGCGTTTGCGGCAACTCCTTCTGATGAAACTGCAAAGGAATTCGAGGAAGAAATTGCGAACATGAATGTTGGATGTATTGTGGTGCAAAACGAGGCTTGTGGAAAGTGGCTGGAAAACATGGGCTATAGTTTATATGATAAAACACAGGAAGGTTCCTATTTTATATGGTATAAACCACAATAGTGTTGCGATGACAGAAGGAAAGTGCTATACTCTAGCAATGATTAAACGGTAATAGATGGAGGAATTATGTCGTCTTATATACAAAATTTTATGAAATACAGGCCGCTTTTGGATGAATTAGTATCCAGAGACATAAAAATTAAATATAGAAAATCTATATTAGGAGTGCTGTGGACATTATTGAATCCACTTTTGATGATGATTGTCCTGGCGGTTGTATTTTCCAATTTGTTTAGATTTGATATTGAAAATTTCCCATTATATTTGCTTAGTGGACAAATCGTATTTAATTTTTATAATGATTCAACCACGAATGCAATGACCGCGATTATTGGTAATGCGGCTCTGATTAAAAAGGTTTATGTTCCGAAGTATATGTTTGTGATTTCGAGAGTGTTTTCGAGTTTTATCAATCTTATGGCCTCAGTTACTGCGTTGATGCTGGTAATGATTGCAACTCGTGCAGAGCTGCACTGGACAATTGTACTGGCAGTCATACCTTTGATTTTGCTTGTTTTACTTTCGTTGGGAATTGGGCTGATTTTATCGTCAGTTACTGTAAAGTTTAGAGATATAGAACATTTGTATTCTGTATTTACTACTGCTTTAATGTATTTGACTCCGGTGATTTATCCGATGTCTATTTTACCGGAATGGCTGTACCATATTGTTATGTTGAATCCACTTACTAACATACTATTGATGTTTAGAGATGTTATGATTTATAATACAGTGTTTAGTATAAGCTCCCTGGTGCTTGCGATAATTGAAACGGCTGTTTTTATGGTGATCGGATTAGTTGTCTTTTACAAAAATCAAGATCAGTTTATTTTGAACCTTTAGGAGAAATATATGGACAAAGAGATGGTACTTAAAGTTGATCACGTGTCAATGAAATTTAATTTAGCGACAGAGCAATATAGTGGTTTTAAGGAGTATGTGATACGAAGCCTGAAAAAAAAGATATCATATAATGAATTTTGGGCTTTAAAAGATGTATCTTTTTCTGTTATGCGCGGAGATGGGCTGGGGTTAATCGGATTAAATGGAAGCGGAAAGAGTACAATGCTTAAGACTATTGCTGGTGTATTGAAGCCGACTGAAGGGAGTATTTGGCTACAGGGGCGTGTTGCTCCTCTGATTGAGCTTGGGGCTGGATTTGATTTTGATTTAACTGCAAGGGAAAATGTTTTTCTCAATGGCGCTTTGTTGGGATATTCGAGAAGTATCATGGAGGAAAACTATAATGATATTGTAGAATTTTCGGAATTGCATGACTTTATGGACGTCCCAGTAAAAAACTTCTCTTCAGGTATGATTTCCAGGCTTGCCTTTGCCATAGCTACAATAGGAATCCCGGATATTCTTATTGTAGATGAAGTGTTATCGGTAGGGGATTTTAGATTCCAGCAGAAATGCGAAGCAAGAATCCGTAATATGAAAGATAATGGAACTACTATTTTATTTGTATCCCACAGCATTGCACAGGTGAAATCTATATGCAATAAAATAGTATGGCTTGATCATGGAAGGGTAAAAGCATTTGGTGAGGCAGAAAGTATATGCGACGAATATAGTAAATTGCAGTAGTGAGGAAGAATATGAAGAAAGTAAAATTTGCAGTAGCAATTATTGTTGGATTAGTGTTAGTTTTTTTCTATGCTCATATTGCAAAGGCTAATCTCATATATGATAAGTCGGTTGACAGCAGCGAGTATTTGAGCACCGGAGTGGTAGACGGTGAAGTGGAACAGGAATTAGTATGCGTAGAAAATTCCTTAGACGGAATTACTGTAAAAACTCAATTAGTAGGTGATACGCAAAATGCAGCAGTTGGCTTAACTGTAATTGAAAAAGATTCCGGGAATATTGTTGCGGAAGGTGAATTGAAAGCAATAGATATAAAAAGCGGAAAGTTTAATCAGATTTCATTTCCAACAATAGAAGAATGTAAAAATAAAACATATGTAATCAGACTGGAAAACAGAGGTGATAATGTTCCTGAAGGAAGCGGAATCAGTTTTTCGTACCAGAATACTACAGAGGAAAATACAAAATTGGTAATCAACGGGAACGAAACCCAGGGAACACTGATTGTTAAGACAATTACAGACAGATTTGATTTAGAGACATTTGTAGTTCTTATTTTAATGATAGCATATATGATTGGATTTTTTGTATTTTTAAGTCGGCTGTTTGGAAAATAAGAATTGTTAGAAAGGGCTTTATATTATATACTATACGTAAGGTGTGAATTAAAATGGAAAATATTTTTTTAGTATCAGTGTGCAGGTTTCACACAAAAAATAGTAAAAAAGTAGTTGTTATTGGGAATTTTTCTCACAATTTAATAGGGGATCAGAAGCTGATAGTTACCATGGACGGTGAGAAATTGCCATGTACTATTGAGGAAAAGGAGTTAGTATCCAGTCAGATACAAAGTGATGGGGGATTTCCCATTTCTAAGCAATATTTTTTGTGGATTTCATTGCCGGATAGCTGGAAGGAGAAAAAGCACTTTAAGCTGATTCAGGTAAATGGGGCAGAAGAAAAAACAGTTTTGGATATACCTGTGAAACGACTAGAGAAATACGAGAAGAAATTGCCTAAGTATGTAGATAAGGGGACAGTTGAAGAAGAAGGCTTTCGTATTAGTGGCTGGTATATTGATGATGGAACAACAAAAGTAGATTTTCTGGATCAGAATGGAAATAAGATAGACGTTACGATCAAAAGAAAATCAAGACCTGATGTAAAAAGGGTATATCCTGAGAATGAACAAGAAGAGATTATAGGCTTTTCAGCAAAATATAAAGGAGAGGTGCCCAAAAAGGTACGGGTTCTATTTAAATCAGAATCAAAGTATGCAGATTATACAGCAACATTGTTGCCTTCTTCTTTTGAAAAGGTGATGGCAAAGGCCGATTATCTTCTTAGAAAATCCAGAACATATTATCGTAGAAATGGAATCCAGGCGACAGTAAAAAGAGCTGTTGATAAGTTAACCTCGAGAACGGAGATTGGTTATGAAGAATGGTTTAAAAGAAATCAACCGTCTAAAGGGAATCTTAGACAACAAAAAAACCATAAGTTTTCATATGCTCCAATTATTTCCATAGTAGTTCCATTATACAAAACACCTGAGAAATATTTAATTGAAATGATTGAGTCTGTGAGAAAACAATCATATCAAAATTGGGAACTTTGTTTATCTGATGGAAGTGGAAGCGGCTCTCCTATAAAGTCTATATTAAAAAAATATGAGAAAAAAGATAAAAGAATAAAAGTAGTTTATCATTCTAAATCATTAAATATATCTGAGAATACCAATGCGGCATTAAATATTTCTACGGGAGAATATATTGCTTTTGCAGATCATGATGATCTTTTAGCTCCGCATGCGCTGTTTGAATGTGTTGCTGTTTTAAATCAGAATCCTGGAATAGATGCAGTTTATACAGATGAAGATAAGGTGGATATGGAAGGTAAACGGCATTTTATGCCACATTTTAAGCCGGATTTTAATATTGATATGTTGCGCAGTATGAACTACATCTGTCATTTGTTTGTGGTAAAAAGAGAGATTTATCAGAAAGTGGGAATGCTAAATTCAGAGTTTGATGGAGCGCAGGATTATGATTTTGTCCTTCGATGTGCAGAACAAACAGATAAGATTGCACATATTCCACAGATTTTATATCATTGGAGAGCTCATGAAAGTTCTACATCTGAAAATCCGGAGAGCAAACAGTATGCTTTTACAGCTGGGAAAAGAGCGATTCAAGCGCATTGTGACAGGCTGGGATTGGCCGCCACTGTAGAAGAAGCGCAGTATAAGGGGCTGTATCGTGTGAAATATGATCTTGTTGAAAAGCCACTTATATCGGTTATCATTCCCAATAAGGATCATACAGAGGATTTGGATAATTGTCTGCGATCTTTAGAGGAAAAAAGCACATACGAGAATATAGAATATATTATTGTAGAAAATAATAGTCAGGAAGAGAAAACTTTTTCATATTATAAAGAGTTAGAAAAGAGGAATCCGAAAGCAAAAGTTGTTTTCTGGGAAGGAAAAGGTTTTAATTATCCAGCTATTAATATGTATGGAGTAGAACATTCTGCAGGGAAGTATCTGCTTTTCTTGAATAACGATACGGAGATTATCAATAGTGACTGCCTAGAAGAATTATTAGGGTATTGCCAGAGAAAAGAAGTTGGGGCAGTAGGAGCAAGGCTTTACTATGAAGATGGAACTATTCAGCATGCCGGCGTAATCGTGGGCCTTGGCGGAGTGGCAGGACATGTATTTGTTGAGTTCCCTCATGATGCGATTGGATATTTTAACCGAATCATTGCTGCACAGGACTATAGTGCAGTTACGGCAGCTTGTGTTTTGATAAAAAGAAGCGTTTTTGAAGAAGTAGGAGGCTTTGATGAGCGATATGCGGTGGCATTTAATGATGTCGATTTATGCTTGAAAATCAGAAAAGCAGGCTACCTGATCGTATACAATCCATATGCAGAATTAATGCATTATGAGTCGAAATCCCGGGGCTATGAGGATACTGTGGAGAAAGTAGAAAGATTTAATTCAGAGATACGACTATTCCATGAAAAATGGGGAGATTTTCTGAAGAAGGGAGATCCGTATTACAATCCGAATTTAACCCTGGATAAACCTGATTTTAGTTTAAGTGTTGTACCAAGGATAGAAAAATGGGCTGGGAGCAGGTGAAATAGCAATGAAAAAACCAGGTTATTATTCTTCCGGAGAGTTTGCCCGCATGGCAGGCGTTACTCTAAGGACAATCCGTTATTATGATAAACAGAATATCTTAAAGCCCTCGCTTGTGACAGAAGCGGGGGCTCGTTTCTATACAGACGAAGATTTTGCCCGGCTTCAGCAGATTCTCCTGCTGAAATATCTGGGTTTTTCTCTGGATGATATCCGGGAAATGACATTTGCGGATGCAGATTATCATTTTCTGTTAAATTCTTTAAATATTCAGCTGAAGCTGGTCCAGGACCGTATTGAGAAGATGCAGCTTATGGAGAGGGCAATTCAAGATACGGCGGAAGAGGTTCGAGCGACGCACACTGTGGATTGGAACAGGATGCTGAATTTGATCCATTTAACAGGCATGGAAGAAAGCCTGAAGAAGCAGTATCAGAATGCCACAAATATTTCAGCCAGAATTAACCTGCATAGCCTGTATTCTCAAAATAAGCAGGGATGGTTTCCTTGGATTTTTCAGCAGCTTGGTTTGAAACCTAAAATGAAGGTGTTGGAAATTGGTTGTGGAGATGGTGCACTTTGGAAAAGTAATATGCAGAATATCCCGGATGAAATAGAAATTACTCTTTCAGATGTGTCGGAAGGTATGCTTCGTGATACAAGAAGAGAATTGAGCGGAGAAGGCCCAAGGTTCTCTTTTCACGCATTTGACTGCCATAAGATTCCTTATGAATCCGAAACTTTTGATGTTGTGATAGCAAATCACGTGCTTTTTTACTGTCAGGACATTCCAAAGGTATGCAGGGAAGTGAAGAGAGTTCTGAAGCAAGGGGGAGTTTTTGTCTGTAGTACATATGGAAATCGTCATATGAAAGAAGTGAGCCTTCTTGTACAGGAGTTTGATAATCGGATTGTTCTGTCGGCAGACAGGCTTTATGAAAGATTTGGTATGGAAAATGGCCGCGAAATCTTAGAAAAGTGTTTTCAAGAGGTAGAGTGGCGATTATATGAAGATAGTCTTTTGGTAACAGAGGCGGAAGCTTTGATTTCTTACATTCTTTCCTGTCATGGAAACCAGGCACAGTATATCGGAGAGCGGTATACGGAGTTTCGTTCTTTTGTGAAAGAGAAGACAGAGGCTGGTTTTTATATAACGAAGGAAGCAGGGATTTTCTTGTGCGAGAAATAAGATGCAATAAGTTTTCAATATGTCAAAAAGGGCTTGAAAATTCTCCTTTTGTGCCCTTATACTTGAAGTAAGAGATGTGTGAAAAAATGAGATATAAACAATGTACGGGAGACTGACTGTATGAGAGAGAAATTAATTAGTGTATTAATGGTAAATTATAATCATGAGGATACTCTCGCTGAAACAATACAGAGCGTATTAGACCAAACTTATTCTAATTTTCAGTTTATTATCGTAGATGATGGATCGACAGATAATTCTTGTGAGATTATAGAAAGTTTTCAAGATGAAAGGATAGAATTATATAAAAGAGAAGAAAATGAGCACATTTGTGTTGCTACCAATTATGGCTTCACCAAAGTGAAAGGAGACTATCTTGCCAGAATTGACAGTGATGATCTTTGGTATCCGGATAAATTGGAAAAGCAGCTTTTGTTTATGGAAGAGCATCCGGAGTGCAGCGTGTGTTTTACATGGTGTGATTTGATTGATGAGTATGGAAATAATATTAATGAATTAGAGAAAGGTCTCTTAAAGCTTTATGAATCGAAAACGTTAGAGCAAGAACAATGGCTAAGAAAATTTTACTTTGAGGGGAATTGCCTGGCTCATCCTGCTGTATTAATGAAAAGGGAGGTGCTAGAAAACATAGGAAGGTTTACACTTGCCTATAGGCAGCTTCATGACTTTGATTATTGGGTACGGATTGCAAAACAATACAAAATTTATGTAATTCAAGAACGACTTATTGCTGTTAGACGTTTTGTGGACAAGCAGCAGACACAAAAAAATGCAAGTGCTTCGTCCGAAAAAAATGACACTAGAGTATATAATGAATTTATGGATATACGCGCTCATTTTTTTGAAGGGATGTCGGATGAAATTTTTGTGAAAGGTTTTGGGGGAGATTTCAGATGTCTAGATTCGCATACAAAAGAAGAATTAGAATGTGAGAAAGCATTTCTGTTGTGCAGTCTCCAAAAAGGGGAGAGAGGCACAGCGCCTGCAGGAATTGCAAAATTGGCGGAATTGCTGGAAAAAGGGAATATGCGAGCACTCTTGAAAGAAAAATATTATTTTAATGTGAAAGATCTATATAGCCTGACAGAAGAGCATCTATTTGTGGATGCTGTTTTAAAGGGAAAATATGGTGAAATGGAATGGTATAAACATCAGCTTGAACTGGAGAAACAGCAGCTTCAGCAAGAAGTTGAAAACTGTAAAAGCTTAATCTCGGAGTATGCTAATTCTACTAGTTGGAAAATAACAGAGCCATTGAGGAAAATGGGAAGCATTGCACGACGGATATGTAAAAGGTAAAAATTGTAACAAATTCTTAATATTTTCAAAAAAAGCTTGAAGGTGACCTTAGGTCACCTTTTATAATGCATGTAGATGGAAATACTGAAAGAAAAGACAGCAATCAAAATTACATTTCAGGAGGATAAAAATGAAAGGTATTATTTTAGCAGGCGGTTCGGGCACACGGCTTTATCCATTAACAATGGTAACATCCAAACAGCTGTTGCCGATTTATGACAAACCGATGATCTATTATCCTATGTCGGTGCTTATGAATGCAGGAATCCGGGATATTCTCATTATTTCCACACCGCAGGATACCCCCAGGTTCCAGGAGCTTTTAGGGGACGGCCATCAGTTTGGCGTGGAGCTTTCTTATGCAGTACAGCCAAGTCCGGACGGACTGGCACAGGCCTTTATTATCGGAGAAGAATTTGTGGGAGATGATACAGTTGCCATGGTTCTCGGAGATAATATTTTTGCAGGACATGGCCTGAAAAAAAGACTTCGCGCAGCTGTGGAAAATGCCCAGTCCGGAAAAGGAGCTACTGTGTTTGGGTACTATGTAGATGATCCGGAGCGTTTCGGTATTGTGGAATTTAATAAAGAGGGGAAAGCGGTTTCTATTGAGGAAAAACCGGAACACCCAAAGAGCAACTACTGTGTCACAGGTCTTTATTTCTATGACAATAAAGTTGTGGAGTATGCGAAAAATCTGAAGCCAAGCGCCAGAGGAGAGCTGGAGATCACTGATCTGAACCGGATTTATCTGGAAGAAGGAAAGTTAAATGTAGAACTTCTTGGACAGGGATTTACCTGGCTGGATACAGGAACACATGAGAGTCTTGTAGATGCCACTAATTTTGTAAAAACAATGGAAACCCATCAGCACAGAAAGATTGCCTGCCTGGAAGAGATCGCTTATTTGAATGGATGGATCTCCCAGGAAGAAGTGCTTAAAGTTTATGAAGTGCTGAAAAAGAATCAGTATGGGCAGTATTTAAAAGACGTTCTGGATGGAAAATATCAGGACGGATTATACTAAAAAAGAAAGCAGATAGGAGTAAGTATTATGAACATTATCGTTACCGGCGGAGCCGGCTTTATTGGAAGCAATTTTATTTTTCACATGTTAAACAAATACCCGGACTACCGGATCATTTGTCTGGATTGTCTGACCTATGCAGGAAACTTATCTACACTGGCGCCTGTTATGGATAATCCTAACTTCCGTTTTGTAAAGGAGAGTATTACAGACCGTGAAGCTGTCTATAAACTTTTTGAAGAGGAACATCCGGATATGGTGGTAAACTTTGCAGCAGAGAGCCATGTGGACCGCTCCATTGAAAACCCGGAAGTATTTCTTGACACAAATATTAAAGGAACTGCAGTTTTAATGGATGCCTGCAGAAAATATGGAATCCAGAGATATCATCAGGTATCTACAGATGAAGTTTACGGAGATCTGCCTCTGGACCGCCCGGATCTTTTCTTTACAGAGGAGACACCGATCCATACAAGCAGCCCGTACAGCTCTTCCAAAGCAGGCGCTGACCTTCTTGTACTGGCTTATCACAGGACATATGGACTTCCGGTTACTATCAGCAGATGTTCCAATAACTACGGGCCATATCATTTCCCGGAGAAACTGATTCCGCTTATGATCGCCAATGCGCTGAATGACAAGCCGCTTCCGGTTTATGGAAAAGGGGAAAATGTCCGCGACTGGCTTTATGTAGAAGATCACTGCAAAGCGATTGACCTGATCATTCACAAAGGCCGTGTGGGAGAAGTTTACAACATCGGTGGACATAATGAAATGAAAAATATTGATATCGTAAAGATTATCTGTAAAGAGCTTGGTAAGCCGGAAAGCCTGATCACTTATGTGGAGGACAGAAAAGGGCACGATATGCGTTACGCTATTGATCCGACCAAGATCCACAATGAGCTTGGATGGCTGCCGGAGACAAAGTTTGCAGATGGAATTAAGAAGACGATCCAGTGGTATCTGGACAACAAGGAGTGGTGGGAGACGATCATTTCCGGAGAGTATCAGAACTACTATGAGAAAATGTATGGAAACCGGAAGGAGATGGAATAATGAAGGTTCTTGTAACAGGTGTAGCAGGCCAGCTGGGCCACGATGTAATGAATGAGCTGGCGGGGCGCGGTTATGAGGGAATCGGATCAGATATCCAGGAAGTGTATAGTGGGATTCAGGACGGTACGGCCGTGACTTCTATGCCCTATGTGCAGATGGATATTACAGATGCAGACTGTGTAAAGCGCGTGATCTCGGAAGCTGCTCCGGATGCGGTCGTGCACTGCGCGGCGTGGACAGCAGTAGATCTTGCAGAAGAGGAAGAAAAGAAGCCGATCGTCCAGGCGGTAAATGTGGACGGCACAAGAAATATTGCCAAAGTCTGCAAAGAGCTGAACTGCAAAATGGTTTATTTAAGCACGGATTATGTGTTTGACGGACAGGGAGAGACGCCTTGGGATCCTGACTGCAAAGATTACAAGCCTCTCAATGTTTATGGGCAGACAAAACTGGAAGGGGAGCTGGCTGTTTCAGAGCTTCTTACAAAATATTTCATTGTACGAATTGCATGGGTATTTGGGAAAAATGGAAAGAATTTCATCAAGACCATGTTAAATGTGGGAAAGAATCATGATACCATTAAGGTAGTCAATGACCAGATCGGTACGCCGACTTACACTTTTGACCTGGCAAAGCTTCTTGTTGATATGATCGAGACAGAAAAATACGGTTATTATCATGCTACAAATGAGGGCGGCTATATCAGCTGGTATGATTTTACCAAAGAAATCTTCCGTCAGGCAGTAGAGATGGGCCATGAAGAGTACAGTGAGGACAAGGTGAAAGTCCTTCCGGTCACAACAGAGGAATATGGTGTATCCAAGGCGGCAAGGCCGTTTAACAGCAGGCTGGATAAGAGCAAGCTGACAGACAATGGATTCCATCTGCTTCCTACATGGCAGGATGCGCTGAACAGATATTTGAAGGAAATCGACTTCTAAGAAAGCGGTTTCGGTGAAAAAGAGAAGAGGAGAAGATCATAAATGGGACAGATCAAAGTAGAAAAGAACGCTGGCGGCATTGAGGGCCTGTGCGTGATCGAGCCGGCCGTTCATGGCGATGCCAGAGGCTATTTCATGGAGACATACAATCAAAGAGATATGGAAGAGGCGGGGCTTACCATGCAGTTTGTCCAGGACAATCAGTCCTGTTCTTCCAAAGGTGTTTTGAGAGGGCTTCATTTCCAGAAAGAGTTTCCCCAGGGAAAACTTGTCAGAGTGATCAAGGGCGCTGTCTTTGATGTTGCGGTGGATTTAAGAAGCGACAGCAAAACGTATGGAAAATGGTTCGGCATCGAGCTGACAGAAGAAAATAAAAAACAGTTTTATATTCCGGAAGGCTTTGCCCATGGCTTCCTGGTATTGAGCGATGTGGCAGAATTTTGTTATAAATGTACAGATTTCTATCATCCGGGCGATGAGGGCGGACTTGCCTGGAACGATCCTGAGATCGGCATTACCTGGCCGTCTCTGGAGGGAGAGTATAAGGGAAGCGCTTCCGGGGAAGGTTATCATCTGGAAGATGGCACAAAGCTGAATTTAAGCGACAAGGATCAGCTCTGGAGGGGGCTTAAGGATACGTTCCACTTCTAGGAACAAAGAGAGTGAGGGCAGAAGCTAAGAGAGGCTTCTGCCTTTTGTTTGCCCAGCATGGGCGTATTCTAATGGGTGAAAGTCCCAAGTGCGCGTA
>OIYU01000020.1_pt1 | contig 141795 bp, 147 predicted proteins | sample 1588321 | NCBI WGS metagenome assembly OIYU01 (sample SAMN03283258) | human gut metagenome | biome: human-associated habitat; material: feces | host: Homo sapiens | place: USA | collected 2013 | reverse complement strand
ACCTGGAGCCCGGCCTGGCCTTCGGCACCGGCACCCACGAGACCACCCGCCTGTGCTTGGAGCTCTTGGAGAAGTACGTCACCCCTGGCATCGACTTTTTGGACATGGGCTGCGGCAGCGGCATCCTGTCGGTGGCGGCCCTGCTGCTGGGGGCCAAGTCCGCCGTGGGGGTGGATATCGACCCCTTAGCCGTGAAAACCGCCGTGGAGAACGCCGAGACCAACGGCGTGGCGGACCGCTTCACCGGCATCTGCGGCAACTTGGCGGAGAAGGTCACCGGCAAGTTCCAGGTGGTGGCCGCCAACATCGTGGCGGATATCGTCATCCTCTTAAGCCAAGACGCCCCCCGCTTCCTCAACCCTGACAGCACCTATATCGTCAGCGGCATCATCGACACCCGGGAACAGGACGTCTTGGCCGCCATCCAGGACACCTTCCAGGTCATCGAGCGCCGGGAGGAAAAGGGCTGGGTAGCTATGGCGTTGAAGCTGAAATAAACGGGCCCCCTTCCTCCTTTGGAGGAGAAGGGCTAGGTGGCCATGGCCCAGAAGCTGAAGTAAAATGGGCAACAGAAAAGAGAGAGGGGAGACCTCTCTCTTTTTTGTATGGGTTAAGGTTCACTGGATATAGCGTTCTGTCAGCTGCACGGTTTGGTGGATGAGCTCTTCCCCTGTGGCGGTGTCAGTAACCACCACGGTGAACGCCTCATTCCAGGCGGGCAGATACGTTTCCGAGGGAATATACAGGTCGTAGGAGCGCACGGGGTTCTCTCTGGCGCTCCAGAAATATACGTCCTCGTCAAAGAAGCCGTTGCCCATGCCGTCGGGAACATCCTTGGTGGAGATGGTGGTTCCCAGCAGCGTGCCGTCCGCCGTGTAAATAGACGCTTCCACTTCCCGGTATTCGTCTGGGGTGGCGACGTAGATCCGGAACCAGTTTTCCGAGCGGGTAAAGGTCAGGCTGCCCAGCTCCATTTGCGTGTTCTGGGTGGTAAAGGGCTCATCTTCGCCGGCCCACCAAATGGAGTAGTAATGGAAGGGACCATCCAAATCCAGTAGACCCCCATCGTCATAGGTGGTGGAGGGAGTGGCGGTCTGAGTGGTCAGGTCGATGGTGAATTCCGCCTGCACAGATTCCTCCAAGTCATCAGGGTACAGCCGCAGGACGATTTGGTCATTCCCGGCGGGTACGCCGTCAAAATACAGGGTGCTGGTGGAAGAACGCAGGTCAGATGTGGGCCAAAATTCCCCTTTTTCGCCAGATTCAGCCAGGTTGAATTTGACCTCCAAGCCGTCCATGGTATATAGCTTGGGGTGAACATAATACTCGGGAAGGTTCATAGTGATAAGTGTCTGGGTGGGCGTGGCGTCAATGGATACCACTTGGGCCCCATCCACAGCTTCTCCGTCAATGGCGCCGGAGATATTGTGGCTGGTGTCCGCCGTCACAGAGAAGCTGGATTGGAAACTGGTGCCGGGCAAGTCCACCAAATCCCCTTTTGTTTCATAGTCGTTGGTGCGGGGGTAACCGCTTAAATCAGGCAGGGAGAACTCCACTTGGGCAGTCTCCCCGTCTTCCAAGGGAGTCTCCAAAGCGCAGGAAATCATCCCGGAGAAATGGCCGTCCCCGGTGGGGGAAAGGGCCGTGACCGTTACGGGGGGGAGCTCTTCCCCGTTTACTGTCACCGCGGCGTAATCCCTGGTGCAGATATAGGCAAAGTTGTCAGACTGCTCCACAGGGAGAGTCACGTCCAGCGTGAAGGAGAGCATCTTTCCGTCGCTGTATGCCTGGGAGATTTCCAGTTGGGCCGAGCCATCCTGAGCCACGGCGGACACGTCCACCTCCTGGGGGTCATAGGTGTCCAGGTTGGCGCCATGGGTGGTTTTGTTCCCCCTGGCAGAGGTGAAATTCCCATTGAGGGCTTCAAAAAATTGACCCACCCCCGGCAGGCTCTCCGCGAAGGCCGGGAAAGCGGCGTTCACCCCGAAGAGCATGCCGCAGCAAAGGCAGGCGGCGGTGGCGGTGACCCGCAACCCCTTGTGGCGGCGCTTGCGGACGGGGGCCTCTTTCTGCACCCCCAGCATGCGGTAGGTGTCCTCAAAGCGCTGCATGGCCTTGGGGGTCAGGTTCCGGCGGGGCAGCTCCTGCTGCAGCTGCTCCCAAAAAGCCGCGTCTTTCATAAACATTCTCCTTTCTCCTGCAAGTAGATCTTCTTAAAGCGTTCCCGGCTCCGTGTGAGCCGGGTGCGCACCGCGCCCTCCGAAATTGACAGTGCCTCGGCAATCTGCCGTATATTCAGGTCGTCGTAGTAGAAAAGGGACAGGATCAACTGGTCCTGGTCGCCCAGGCGGCCCATGGCCCGGCCCACGTCCATGTGGGTATCCCAGTCCGGCTCGTCCCCGGACTCGGGAAGCTCCTCCACAAAGGCGTAGTGGCTCTGGCTCCGCTGGATGTCCCTGCACTTGTTCAGCAGGATCTTCACCAGCCACGTCTTGAAGTACTGGTCCTTCCGCAGGGTGGGCAGGTTTTCCCAGCAGGCCAGGATGGCGTCTTGAATGGCGTCCAGGGCGTCGTCCTCCTGGTGGAGCACCAGCAGGGCCGTGTTGTAGAGCATCTGCCGGTGCATGTCCATCAGCAGGGCGAAGGCCTCTTTGTCTCCTTTCTTCGACCGTTTGATAAGGTCCGTCATTTCGGTCTCCCTCCTTTCTCGTTCACCTATTAGTCGGATGGCGGCGCAAAACGTTACGCAAAATTGCAAAAACTGTCTCTTCAGGAAAAAGTCTCTCCGCCCACGCGGGCATGGGGGAGAGGGGATACAAAAAGGCCCCCCGCTTCATCCGCGGAGGGCCTCTTGCATTACAGATTCTCTTTCAACCAGGCAATGTCTTCCTTCAGGCAGGTGATGCGGTCTTTCCCGCCGTAGTTGGCCTCCCGCTCCACCACATACAGGACGTCGTCCCGCTGGGCGTCTGCGGCGGCCTTTACGGCTTTCCAGTCCACAATGCCGGTGCCCTGGGCCACATTCAGCTTGTCCCGCTCCTCGAACATCTTCAAGACCTCCGGCGGGAAGATGGGCTTGCCGTTCTCATCCAGCTCGAACTTGGGATGCTCCGCAGGGGCGTGCCGGGACTCCGGCTTGTCCGCGCCGATGATCCCGCCGTTCTCCTTGATATGGATAGCGGCAATGCGTCCGGCATGCTTCTGAATGTACTCCACAGGGTCAATACCCGCGGCGGAAGCCCAGCCGCAGTCAATTTCGAAGGCAACGGTCTCAGGGTCCGTGTTTTCAATGACCCAGTCCATCAGGTATTTACCCTCATCCACATAGAACTCGCCCGTGTGGTTGTGGTACCCAATGGTGATGCCGTACTGCTTGGCCAGCTGACCGAATTTGTTCAGCTCCTCAGCCACTTCCTTGGCCTCTTCCGCCGTGTTGAAGGCGGTCATGGGGCAGGCCACGAACTTCACGCCCAGTTTGGCAAGGTAGGGGAGGTCCTGTTCCATGAACTCGAAGGCGACATGGGCGGAAACGGCCTTTACGCCGGCCTCCTCCAAAGCCTTCTGCACGTCCTCCACAGAGAGCTCCTCGTAGCCGCGGGCAAATTCCACGCCGGAATACCCCATCTCTCCCGCGCACTTGATCTTGTCCAGCAGGGAGAGCTCGTTTTCAAAGCCAAAGGAATACAGCTGCAAATTGATATTGTTCATCTCAGGCGCACCTTTCTAGCCTAGCAAGGTCCTGAAAAGCAGTCTCTTAGAAGTAGACGGGCTTGCCGGTCTTGGAGGACTGATAGATGGCGTCCAGAATCTTGGTGACCACGAAAGCCTGGTCGGCAGTGACGAACAGCTCGCCTTCGCCGCGCAGGGCCTTCACCCAGATCTCATGCTCCTTGGAAACGGGAGCGGGGCCCTGGCTGAAGCCGGGGATGTAAGAGGCAATCTTGTTGCCCACCATGGTCACAGCGGGCTGGCCAGCCACGATGTGGTTCAAGCGGACCTGGTCGGACAGGGTGTCCAAGCCGCCCTTGGTACCAGCCAGCATCACATGAGCCTTGTCGTTGCAGCCGGACTCAGGCAGCATATTCATGGCCCAAGAAGCGCGCAGGTTGATCACAGCGCCGTTCTTCATCTTGATGTGGCCAATCGCGGAGTCTTCCACGTCGTAGGTCTTGTTGTTCCAGCTGTCCTGCTCACCGCGGGAATTGATCTGGCCCTGATGCTCAGGATCCAGCAGAGTGCCCAGCTTCTCAAAAGAGGTACCGACCACATAGTCCACATCGTAGTTGTTCATCATAAACAGGGTCAGGTCCAGCGCATGGGTGCCAATGTCAATCAGAGGACCGCCGCCCTGCTTGGACTTGTCAGTAAACACGCCCCAGGTGGGAACGCCGCGGCGGCGCAGATAGGTGGCCTCAGCGTAGTAGATATCGCCCAGCCAGCCGTCGTCCACAACCTTCTTGGCAACCTGGTTCACAGGGAAGTGACGGTACTGATAGCCGATGGTCAGCATCTTGCCGGTGCGGTCTCGGGCGTCCAGCATCTTCTGGGCGTCGGCGGGGGTGGCAGCCATGGGCTTCTCGCACAGCACATGCTTGCCGGCTTCCAGAGCGGCCACAGTGATCTCGCAGTGAGCCACGTTGGGGGTCAGCACATGCACAGCGTCAATGGTGGGATCAGCCAGCAGGTCGTGATAATCCGTGTAAACCTTGGCGTCCGGAGTGCCATACTCCTTGGCGGCCTTCTCAGCGCGCTCGGGGATCAGGTCGCAGAAAGCCACCATGTCCACATATTCCTTCTGCTGGGCCATGCCAGGGAAGTGTTTGCCGTTGGCGATGCCGCCGCAACCAATAAAGCCGATCTTCAATTTTGCCATTGGGATCTCCTCCTAATATCTCATGCGCCGGAAGCGCATGTTATTACGGCTCATATTTTATAATAATTTCCGATAAAAGTAAAGGGATTTCCTGCTTGGATCGAAAGAAGCCATCAGAAATTTTTTCTCAACAATTTTGGGGAATTTCCCTTCCCCGGTGCAAAAGGCCGCAAAAGCCTTAATACTGTTTGCCCCAGTAGACCATATGCTTGGCAGGTTTTCCGCAGCAGACGCACACGTCCGACAGGTGCTCCTCTTCAAAGGGGATGCACCGGCTCTTCACGCCGCCGGTCTCCTCTTTAATTTTCTCCTCGCAGGCGCTGTCGCCGCACCACATGGCCTTGATAAAACCGGGGCGGTTCTCCGCGGTGTCCAGGAATTCCTCATATGTTGTGGCAGTAAAGGTCTTTTGTTTCAAATTTTCCAACGCGCGCTGGTACATGGCGTCATGCAGGGCAGAGAGCGCGCTTTCAATGGCTCCCTCCAGGTTTTCCAAAGAGACGAACTGCTTTTCCCGGTTATCCCGGCGCACCAGCACACACTGGCCGTTCTCAATATCCTTGGGACCGATCTCCAGTCGCAGGGGCACGCCCTGCATCTCATACTGGGCAAATTTCCAGCCGGGGGAGTTGTCGCTGGCATCCAGCTTTACCCGGAACTTCTCGGAGAGCCGCTCCTGAAGCTCCTGGGCCTTTTCCAGCACGCCGGGCTTGTGCTGGGCCACCGGCACAATCACCACTTGGATGGGGGCGATCTTGGGGGGCAACACCAGGCCGTTGTCATCCCCATGAACCATGATGACAGCACCGATCATCCGGGTGGAGACACCCCAGGAAGTCTGGTGGGGATGGCGCAGCTTATTTTCCCGGTCCGTGAAGGTGATATCGAAAGCCTTTGTAAAGCCATCTCCAAAGTAGTGGCTGGTGCCGCCCTGCAGGGCAACGCCGTTGTGCATCATGGGTTCAATGGTATAGGTGGCCTCAGCCCCGGCAAACTTCTCCTTTTCCGTCTTCTTTCCCACCACAGCGGGAATGGCCAGGGTGTCCCGGTAAAAGTCCTCATAAACCTTCAGCATGGTCAGGGTGAACTCCTGGGCTTCCTCGGCGGTCTCGTGCATGGTGTGGCCTTCCTGCCACAAAAACTCGGAAGAGCGCAGGAAGGGGCGGGTGGTCTTTTCCCAGCGCACCACGCTGCACCACTGGTTGTACAGCTTGGGCAGATCCCGGTAGGAATGGATGATCTTTTGGTAGTGCTCACAAAACAGGGTCTCGCTGGTAGGGCGCACATACAGCCGCTCCGCCAGCTTCTCGCCGCCGCCCTCGGTGACGATGGCGCACTCAGGGGCAAAGCCCTCTACATGGTCCTTTTCCTTTTGCAGAAGGCTCTCGGGGATAAACATGGGCATATACACATTCTGCACCCCCACTTTTTTAAAACGGGCGTCCAGATCGTGCTGCATATTTTCCCACAGGGCATAGCCATACGGCTCGATGACCATGCAGCCCTTCACGCTGGAGTAATCCATCAGCTCGGCCTTCTTCACCACATCGGTGTACCACTGGGAGAAATCCTCCTCCATAGAGGTGATATCTTCCACCAACTTTTTCTTTTGCTGTGCCATGATAAAACAAGTCCTTTCGGGCAGATTTCGTTTCTCCGTCCATTATATATGGACGGGGGCGGTTTTGCAAGAAAAAAAGCGCCCGGGCCTGGGCCCGGGCACATAATTCTGCGTTTTTCTTTGTGAAAATGAGAAGGTTTTTACACCTTAGAGTGGCCCTCGATGTACTCCACCAAAGCGCCAACCGTCTTGATGTTCTCCACTTCCTCGTCGGGGATTTCCACCTCAAATTCATCCTCAATGGACATCAGCAGGTCCACAACGTCCAGGGAATCCGCGCCCAGGTCGTCTGCAAGCGTGGTCTCCGCAGTGATGGAATCCTCCTCCACATCGAACTGCTCGCTCAGAATCGCCTTGACTTTTTCTAACACCATTTCTCGTTCCTCCTAAAAAATTGTTTCGTGAGAATGCTTAGGGGCAGCGGGTATCCAGATATGGACAAACCCCGTCATTTTGTGATACAATCCATTCGGCTGGCGGTTTCGCCGCAGGATGTATCTGTCACTATCATTTTATTGACTCCATTCTGCTTTGTCAACTATGAATTCAAATTTTTATGATTTTCTGGGAAGGGACGGGAATCTATGAAACTTCAGCACGCCGCGGTCATCGGCCACCCCATTGGACACACCATGTCGCCGTTTATTCATAAGCGCCTCTTTGCCTTAGAGGGGCGCTCTGTCTCGTATCAGGTGCTGGATGTGCCGGACCTGTCCGCTTCCCTTCCCGCCCTGCGGTCTTTGGACTGTTTCAACGTCACCATCCCCCACAAAGGCGCCATCATCCCCTTTCTGGATGAGCTGGAGGAAAACGCGCGCCGGTTCGGTTCGGTAAACACGGTGAAGGTGGAAGCAGGGCGCATGAAGGGCTACACAACCGATGGGGCCGGCTGCTACAAAGCCCTGGAGAACCACGGCGTGGATTGTTCCGGCCGGGTGCTGCTGCTGGGCAATGGCGGCGCTGCCCGGGCCATGGCTTTCGAGGCTGCCGTCCGCCAGCGAGATTTGGATTTGACCGTCGCCTGCCGGGAAAGCTCCCAGCCTAAAGCGGTGGCGCTGGCACAAGAGGTGGCAGCCTTCCTGCGGGAGCGGGGCGACAGGGCTTTCCGCCTCAGCGTAAAAACCTATGAGGAGCTGGAGGAGGAGAGCCTGCCCGGTCATTCCGCGCTTGGTTTTGACCTGCTGCTCAACGCCACAAGCGTGGGCATGTACCCAAACACCGGGGAAAGTCCTGTATCGGGCGCTGTTCTGTCCCGCTGCGCCGCTGTGTTCGACGCAGTGTACAACCCCGCCCAAACGGAGCTTCTAAGGCTGGCAGGGCAGGCGGGGGCAAAAACCATTGGCGGCATGGAGATGCTGGTCTATCAGGCGGTGGCCGCCCACGAGATCTGGTATGGCTCCCGCTTCCGCCAGGAGGACATTGCCCTCCTTTGCCAAGATGCCCAAGAGGAACTCTCCCGGATTTTCCCGGGAAAAGAAACGGAGAAGGGGAGGGGTGCGCAGTGAGCGAACCAGAGAAAAAGCGATCCCGCAGAAGGCGCCGGCGGCCCCCCATAAAAAAGGGGGCGCCTGCCGCTGCCGCACAGAATGAGGGTCAGGCGCCCCTTTCCGGGAACATTGTCCTCTGCGGCTTTATGGGCTGCGGCAAGACCAGTGTGGGAAAGCGGGCCGCAAAGCTGCTGGGGCGCCAGTTCTGCGATTTGGACAGCTATATCGAGCGGAAGGCGGGCATGACCGTCTCAGAGATCTTTGCCCAGGAAGGCGAGGCTGGTTTCCGCGCCCGAGAGACCCAAGCGGCGGAAGAAGTGGCCTCCATGCAGGGAATGGTCATTGCAAGCGGGGGCGGCACGGTCCTCTCGCCGCAGAACGTGGAAGCCTTCCACAGGCACGGGGCGAAAATCCTCTTCCTGGATGTTCCTGTGGCCGCCCTACAGGAACGGCTGAAAAACGACAAACGCCGGCCCCTGCTCCAGGTTCCGGACCGGCGCCGGGTTATCGCGGAGCTCCATGAAAAACGGGCTCCCCTGTACCGGGCCGCCGCGGATATCGTAGTCGACGGAGGCGCTCCCGCTATAGTGGTGGCCAAACGGGTGGCGCAGCTCTTTCAGTAAGCTCTGTTGCTTTACTGCTTTTTGGGGATGAAGCAAAATTCTTGACAAATCCTGTCCGGCGTGATAAGATAATTGCAGTTTTCAAAAATTGGGAGGAACACAGAACGTATGATTTCCCATTGCACACAGCGATTTAGCTATTATTTTAGCTTGAGCCTGCGATTTACGGCCCAGGCTTTTTCTGCGTGGGATCATATCGGCTGCGTTGCTCATCAAAAGCATGGGAAAGGCCCAGTCCAAGGCGGCGCGTGAGCGCCGGCAGGGGAAGAGCGGCTTGCAGGGGTTTCTGTCAGGCCCGGCGCTTCTCTTATTTGGAAAGGTCTTTCAAGGTTAAAAAACATGCTGGGTAGGCGGGGCCGTTGGGCTCCGCTTTTTTTGTTTCATTTTTGTGAAAGGAAGGAAACACAATGATTATCGTACTCAAACCCCATCAAAAGCAAGAGGTCGTGGACAACTTCATCCAAAAACTCACCAGCCACTATGATGTGCAGGTGAATACCTGGGTGGGTACCCAAAGCACGGTGCTGGGATTGATTGGCGACACCACCGCCATCGACGCGGAGTATATCGAAGCCCAGGATTTTGTGGAGAGCGTCAAGCGGGTACAGGAGCCCTATAAAAAAGCCAACCGGAAATTCCATCCGGACAACACCGTCATCACTCTGCCGGGAGGGCAGAAAATCGGCGACGGGCATCTGGCCTTGATTGCTGGGCCCTGCTCTGTGGAAAGTGAGGAGCAAATCTGTTATGTGGCGGAAAAAGTGAAAGAGTCCGGGGCCCAGTTCCTCCGGGGCGGCGCCTTCAAGCCCCGCACCTCTCCCTATGCCTTCCAGGGCATGAAGGCTGAGGGCCTGGAGCTGCTCTCCGAGGCCAAAAAAAAGACCGGCCTGCCCATCGTCACAGAGATCATGAGCATCGAGCACCTGCCCCTGTTCGAGGATGTGGATATCATTCAAGTGGGCGCCCGGAACATGCAGAACTTCGAGCTTTTAAAACAGCTGGGCAGGCTTCACAAGCCCATCCTGCTCAAGCGGGGTCTGGCCAATACCATCGAGGAGCTGCTGATGAGCGCTGAGTACATCATGGCAGAGGGCAACGAACAGGTCATCCTCTGCGAGCGGGGCATCCGCACCTATGAGACCTTCACCCGCAACACTTTGGACATCTCCGCGGTGCCGGTGCTGAAGAAACTATCTCACCTGCCGGTCATTGTGGACCCCAGCCACGCCTCCGGCATCAACTGGCTCATCGAGCCCCTGGCCATGGCGGCAGCTGCCATCGGCGCGGACGGCCTCATCATCGAGGTCCACAACGACCCCAGCCACGCTCTGTGCGACGGCGCCCAGTCCATCACCCCCGCCCAGTTCGATGCGCTCTCCAAAAAGGTCTCGCAAGTTTCCAGCCTGGTGCACAGCCTGTAAGGGGAGGAGCCAATGAAGATTGTTATTGTAGGCCTGGGCCTGATTGGCGGCTCTATCGCAAAGGCATTGAAACAGAACACTACTCATCAGGTGCTGGCTATGGATACCAATGAGGACGTGCTGCTGGACGCCTGCTCCTGCGGGGCCATCGACGGAAAGGCCTCTCTTTCGGATCTGGAACAGGCGGACCTGGTGTACCTAGCCATCTATCCTGAGGACATCCTAGAATTTGTCCGCCAGTATGGGGGCAGGTTGAAGCATGGCTGCATCCTGACGGATACCTGCGGTATCAAGCAGGAGATTTGCGCCGCCATGGAGGAACTCTCCCAAAACGCCCCCTACACTTTTGTGGCGGGCCACCCCATGGCAGGAAAGGAGCAGAGTGGCTTTTCCGCCAGCGACCCCAGCATCTTCGCCGGGGCATCCTATATCCTGGTGCCGGGCAGCGCCGCGCCGGAAGCGGTGGAAAGGGTAGCTGCCCTAGCCCGGCAGATGGGGTTCGGACGGGTGGTACGAGTCACGCCCAAAGAGCACGACCAGAACATTGCCTTTACCTCCCAAGTGCCCCATGTGCTGGCCTGCGCCTATGTGCTCAGCCCCCGCTGCAGGAGCCATCAAGGCTTTTCCGCCGGCAGTTACCGGGATGTCTCCCGGGTGGCCAACATCAACGATGCGCTGTGGAGCCGCCTGTTTCTGGACAACCGGGAATGCCTTTTGGAAGAGCTGGACGAGCTGCTTGGTAACCTGGAAAAATTCCGGGAGGCAGTCGCTGGAGGAGACGAGGCCGGGCTGCGGAAGCTGCTGAAAGCGGCGGCGCAGATCAAACAGGAGGTGGGCTGAGGCCCGTCCCCACAGAAAGGATGGTAGTTATGAAGCTGGATGTACGCACGGCGCAGCCCTACAGCGTCTTTATCGAGAACGGCGTGCTGGACCGGGTGGGGGAGATTGCCCGGGAGAGCCGCAAGCCTGGCGCCAAAGCCATGGTCATCAGCGACTCCAACGTGTTTCCTCTATACGGGGAGCGGGTCAAGGCCTCTCTGGAGCGGGCAGGATTCCCGGCAAGCACCTTCGTGTTCCCCGCCGGGGAACCCCAGAAGCAGATCAGCACCGTGTGCGGCATGTACCGGGCCCTTTCCGAGGCGGGCTTTACCCGCACGGATTTCATCGTTACCCTGGGCGGCGGCGTGGCCGGGGATATGGGCGGCTTCGCGGCGGCCACTTTCCTGCGGGGCATGGCCTTCCTACAGGTGCCCACCACCCTGCTGGCCCAGGTGGACGCCAGCGTGGGGGGCAAGACCGGCGTGGACCTGCCCTTTGGCAAGAATTTGGTGGGGGCCTTTCATCAGCCCTTCGCCGTGGCCGCGGACCCCCAGGCCCTGAAGAGCCTGCCGGAACACTTTTTCCGGGATGGCATGGGGGAGGTCATCAAATACGGCTGTATCGACGACGCCCCCTTGTTTGGGGCCCTGGAGGCCGGGACGGCTCTGCAGGACCTGGAAGATGTGCTTGCCCGGTGCGTGCGGAGTAAAATCCGCTTTGTGGAGGAGGACACCCGAGACACCGGCCGCCGCATGATTTTGAATTTTGGCCACACCTTTGGCCACGCCCTGGAAAAGCTCCACAACTTTCAAGAGCTATCCCACGGGGAGGCGGTGGGCATCGGAATGGTGATGGCCTGCCAGGTGGGTGAGAAGCTGGGCGTCACCCCGGCGGGAACGGCGGACCGGGTGCGGGAAGTGCTGAAGCGTTACGGCCTGCCCACCCAGGACCGGTTTACCTGGGGGCAGGTTGTGGAGGCCACCGCGCTAGACAAGAAAAGTGATGGCAGCACTCTACGGCTCATCCTCCTCTCTAAGATCGGGGAAAGCCGCATCCATCCCATAGACCGGGAAGAGCTGCTGGGGCTGCTGTAAAGGAGGGATTCTTGTGGCACAAGTGATCTATGGAAACACCTTTAGCGGGGGATGCATCCAGGTGCCCCCCAGCAAAAGCGCCGCCCACCGCCAGGTGCTCTGCGCCGCCCTCTCGCGGGGGAGGTGCTCCGTCTCCAACGTGGATATGAATGAGGATATCAAAGCCACGGTGGCGGCTGTAACTGCCCTGGGCGTGCAGGCCCGCTATGATGACTCATCTTCCCTTCTCACGCTGGACGCCTCTGGACTGGGCGGACAGAACGCTGTCATCGACTGTGGGGAATCCGGCTCTACCCTGCGTTTTTTGATCCCCATTGCCGCGGCCCTGGGGGTCTCCGCCCGGTTTGAGGGCCGGGGCAGGCTCCCTTACCGGCCCTTGGGAGTGTATAAAGAGCTGCTCCCCGCCCATGGGGTGGCGTTTTCCTCTCAGGGCGGGCTGCCGCTGGAAATTTCCGGCAGGATGAAAAGCGGGGTGTACCGTCTGCCAGGGGACGTGAGCTCTCAGTTTATCACGGGCCTGCTGTTTGCCCTCCCCCTTTTGGAAGGGGACAGTGAAATTGTCCTGACCTCCCCGCTGGAGTCCAAGGGCTATGTGGATCTGACCCTTTCGGTGCTGCGGGAGTTTGGGGTTGCGGCCCAAGAGACAGCCCAAGGCTGGAAGGTTTCGGGTGGGCAGCGTTACACCCCCCGGAACACCCGGGTGGAAGGGGATTGGTCCCAGGCGGCGTTTTTCCTGTGCATGGCAGCCCTGTCTCCTCAGGGAGCGCAGGTGGAGCTGCAAGGCCTTCGGAGGGATTCCCTCCAGGGGGACAAGGCTTGTGTGGACCTGTTCCGGAACTTTGGCGTGGAAATCTCTGGGCGGAGGGACTCTTTGCTGGCCTGGAACCCCCGGGCAGGGGAGCCCTATGGAGGGCTTCGTGGCTTTCCTATCGACGCCTCTCAGATTCCAGACATGGTGCCCGCGTTGAGTGTGTGCGCCGCATTGAGCCGGGGAGAGACCCGTATCTACAATGCGCAACGGCTTCGCTTGAAGGAGAGCGACCGTTTGGCTGCTATGGCAGAGGCGCTTACCGGTTTGGGGGGACAGGTTCGGGCAACAGCCGACGGCCTGTTGATCCAGGGAGTGCCCCAGCTGGCAGGCGGCATTGCCCAAGGAAAAAACGACCACCGGGTGGTGATGGCTTTGGCGGCAGCAGGGCTGCGCTGTGAGAAAGGGCTGTCTGTCACGGACGCCCAGAGTATCCGGAAATCCTATCCCGGCTTTTTCAGGGATTTTATCAAGTTAGGAGGGTTCGCTCATGTCCTCGACCTGGGGTGAGCATATCAGAATATCAATCTTTGGCGGCAGCCACACAGAAGCCATCGGCGTGAATATGGACGGGCTGCCCGCGGGGGAAGCCATTGACTGGGAGCAGGTCCTGGCACAGATGGCCCGCCGGGCCCCTGGGCAGGACCCCACTGCCACCCGCCGCAAAGAACCCGACCAGCCCCAGGTGCTCTGCGGGCTTTTGGACGGCGTTACCACCGGCGCGCCCCTTTGCGCCATCATTGTGAATCAAAACCAGCGCTCTAAAGATTACGAGGGGTTGCGGGTGCGGCCGCGGCCCAGCCACGCCGACTACACCGCCTATGTGAAATACGGCAACCACCATGATGTTCGGGGAGGGGGACACTTCTCCGGCCGGCTGACAGCGCCGCTGGTGTTCGCTGGGGCCGTTGCCCGCCAGATTTTGTCCCGCCGGGGAATACAGGTCGCCTCTCATGTGGCTTCCATCGGAGAGGTGGAGGACACACCTTTCGACCCGGTGAACGTTCCAGCAGAGCTTATGGAACGCCTGAGCAAAGCGTATTTCCCCGTCATCCAAAAGGACGCCAAGGAGAAAATGCGGGAGGTGATCGAGGCCGCCCGCATGGATTGTGACAGCGTAGGCGGCACTGTAGAGTGTGTGGTCACAGGCCTGCCTGTGGGGGCGGGAAACCCCATGTTTGACGGGGTGGAAAACAAAATCGCCTCCCTTTGCTTCGGCATCCCCGCGCTGAAGGGGATTGAATTTGGATCCGGCTTTGCCGGTTCCCGCCGCCGCGGCAGTGAGAACAACGACCCATTCTATTACGATGAAAGCGGGCGTGTAAAAACCCGCACCAACCATTCCGGCGGCATCCAAGGGGGCATTACGAACGGAATGCCCCTTGTGTTCCGTTCCGCTTTTAAACCCACTGCCTCCATCGCCCAGGAACAGGATACTGTGGATCTGACCACCGGCGAAACTGTCAAGCTGGTTATCAAGGGGCGCCACGACCCCTGTATTGTGCCGCGAGCCGCCGTAGCGGTGGAAGCCGCAGCCAGCGTGGCAGTTCTGGAGCTTCTGGTAGAGAGCGGTCTGCTGTAAAGACAGGGAGGCGCCGCCTGCATACAACGCCGTCCCTTTCCATCATCGTGCAAGGAGGATTTTCTGTGGAACCATCGGATTACCAAGCCCGGCTAGGAGAGCTCCGGGATGAGATCGACCAAATTGACAGCCAGCTGCTTCCTCTGTTCCTGCGCCGCATGGCCTGTTCCCAGCGGGTGGCCCAGCTGAAGGGAGAAGCGGGCATGCCCGTGTTTGCCCCGCAGCGGGAGCAGGCCATTTTGGAAAAAGTGCGGACAGAGGCCGGGGAAGAAGGGGGGGCCGCCGCCGCGCTGTACGCTTCCATCATGGCCATCAGCCGGGCAAAGCAGCATCAAATGCTCCAGGGAGGGGGCCCCATCCGGGAATTGGAGAGGGCCGCTGCCCGCGCCCTTTCCACCAAAGGGGCCAAGGTAGTCTGTCAAGGCGTGCCAGGGGCCTTTTCCCATAAAGCGGCTTTGCGCTTCTTTGGACAGCTTGACCCGGAATTTGAGCCCACCTGGAAGCAGGTCTTTGAAGACGTGCGGACGGGGAAGGCGGATTTCGGAGTGCTCCCGGTGGAGAATTCCGCCGCCGGATCGGTCACGGGCGTGTACGATCTCATTCTCCGCTACCGTTTTTATATTGTCGGGGCAGTGGATGTAAAAGTGGAGCATTGCCTTGCTGTGGGAAAGGGAACAGGCGCTGTCACAGGTGCGGTGTCCCATCCGCAGGCCCTGTCCCAGTGCAGCGATTACCTGGAATCCCATGGCCTGCGTGCAGTAGAGTGGTCCAATACAGCTGCCGCTGCCCGCCATGTGGCAGAGGACTGCCCGCCCGGCCTGGCAGCTATCTGCTCCCGGGAGGCAGCGGAGGAGTATGGCCTGACGGTCCTGAAAGAGGGCATTCAGAACGAGGCGGAGAACACCACCCGGTTCATCATCATCGCCAAGGAGGCCGTCCTGCCAGAGGAAGCAGGCAAGATCAGCCTTTGCTTTTCCCTTCCCCATGTGACGGGGTCTCTTTCCAGCGTTCTGGAGCGTTTTTCCATGGCAGGGCTGAATTTGACGAAGATCGAGTCCCGGCCGCTGCCCGGGAAAAATTTCGAGTACGATTTTTACCTGGACTTCACCGGGAATATCCACCAGCCACAGACACTGGATTTAATCTGCGCCCTTCACGACGAACTGCCCCGGTTCTCGTTTTTGGGAAATTACATCGAGCTTTAACCGCTACCGCCATGGCCCTGACCGGCCTTATGAAAGGAAGATCTGCATGAAAGATATCGTGTTGGAACGAGTGGAAAATCAAAACCAGATTGATACCCTTTGCTCCATCGCGCAAAGGGTTTGGCACGAGACCTTTGACCCCATTCTGCCCGATGGGCAGGTGGACTATATGATCGACAAATTTCAGTCGGACCATGCGGTGAAAGACCAGATGGCCCATCAGAACTACCGCTATTATCTGGCTAAGCTGAATGGAGAGTACGCCGGATTTGTGGGCTTTGCGCCCCGCTATCAGGGCCAGGAGGAGATGTATCTGAGCAAGGTGTATCTGCTTCCAGAGGGCCGCCATCAAGGCGTGGTCAAGGCCATGTTCGGCCTGGTGGAGCAGGAAGCCAGAAACGAGGGGCTCTCCAAGATCCGCCTGACTGTGAACCGCCATAACACCCATGCCGCCCAGGTCTATGAGCACTACGGCTACGAGACCGTAGAGGAGGCCGCCGCCGATATTGGCTGCGGCTACGTCATGGATGACTATATCATGGTGAAGCGCGTATGAGGCCGGGAGAAGCACTAGAGTCCCTGTCCCGGGACCAACTGCTGGAGCTGATTGCAATTTATTCCAAAAACTGGCTGGCTATGGATGGGGTATGGTTTCAGTCCGTGGAACGGAAATACGGCATGGAGGAGGCCATGTACCACGATGTGGAAGCCTGGAAACGCTTCACTGTCACAGAGGCACGGCGCATCAAGAAGTTTCTGGGCCTGCCGGAGCGCCCCGGCCTGGAAGGGCTGGCCCAAGCGCTGCAATACCGGTTTTATGCCAACCTCAGCCGCTATGAGCTCTCCCTCCAAAACGGCAGACTGCTGTACCGTGTGCTGGAATGCCCTGTTCAGCAAGCGCGCACCCGAAAGGGTATGGGCCTGCATCCCTGCAAACCTGCCGGACTGGCTGAGTACGCCGGGTTTGCCCAAACCATAGATGACCGGATTTCCTGCCAGTGTGTCAGCTGCTATCCCGATGTCACGGAAAGGGACTGTTCCTGCGCATGGTGTTTCCAATTGCAGGGGTAGTTTCCGGCGGACTGGGGATGACTGGGGATGTGTGAAATGACGAAAAACCGCAGGATATCAAGCTGGATTTCGCTGTTATAACGGCATTATAAAAAAATTCGTGATTTTATATAAAATCATATTTGCGAGATATCCTCAAAAAATCCAGGACGGCTTTTGTTTCTCTGGGCATGCCGCTGAAGGTTTTTTCCCGCGGCATGCCGTTTTTTTGCTGTGGATTTGACATTTCCTTTGGTTGATGCTATGATGGAGCGCCTGTGGGACAGGCAGGTATAAAACACACGCACGTCCCATAGATATAAAACCGTAAAATCCATATCAGCTAAGGAGAAATGACGTATGAAACGGATTCTTTCCCTCTTTCTGACTGCCCTTATCTTGTCCGCCGGTGCTGCCACAATGGGGAGCGCTTCCGCTGCCGGGCTTTCCGAACACATTCAGGTGACCAGCTACGACCCGGGCATGGACTACACCGCCGCCATCCAGCGGGCCTTGCAGGATGGCAGCGCTTATGCTATGCAGGTGGGGGCCATTTATGAACAACAGCGCAACTTGAAAATCCGGGATCAGGGCCTGGACTTAGAAGAAACCACCTACTTTCAGGATTACACCACAGCAGAAGAAATTCTGCGGGCCATGGAGGAAGCGCAGAAGCCTTCCTATACCGAGGAGGATCTGGACCTTCTTTCCCGCATTATCTATGCGGAGGCAGGATGCACCTGGATCCCTGACTGGGTGCAGCGGATGGTGGGCAGCGTAGTGCTCAACCGTGTGGAGAGCTCTTACTACCCCGACACTATCCGGGAAGTGATCTACCAGCCCGGCCAGTACGCCCCCACTTGGGATGGCTCCATCTACAAAACGCCGGACGCCCGAACCATTGAAAATGCCCGCTATTTGCTGGAAAACGGGAGCATCTGCCCTGCCAATGTAGTGGGACAAAACTCCATCATCACGGGCAGCGGGGTCTACACTTCCTATTACGATTCCATTTTGGGAACCACCACATATTTCTGCTATTTATAAAAAGGACCGAATGGCACTCCCTCAAAAGGCCGGCAAATGCCGGCCTTTTCTCTTGCTTGGGTTTTCCCTTCGTGAAAGAAGCCCGGCTTCTCCAAGAAAGGAGAGGCCGGGCTTCTTGAAAATTTATTTTGTTTTGCAGAGGCCCCCGCTTACCTGCCGGCGGGGAAAACCCGTTGAAGCGGCCTCCGCTTCAGACGCAGGCCGTCACTTTCCTTGCGGCGCATGTAAACGCTTTGTACCAGGCCAAAGCCCAAATACATACAGACAGCAGAAGAGCCCCCCGCGCTGAAGAAGGGGAGAGTTACGCCCATAGCGGGCAGCACGGCCAGGCACATGCCAATGTTGGAAATGGACTGCAGCGCAATGATGCCAAAATAGCCAAAGCAGACATATTTGCCCAGGTCATCCCGCGAGGAGTGGGCCACGTGGAGCGCTTTCAGCATAAACAGAAAAAGCAGCAGCAAAATCAGCGAGCAGCCTACAAACCCCAATTCCTCTCCCGCCACAGAGAAGATATAGTCGCTTTGTTGGAAGGGGACAATCCCGTCCGCCACCCGGCTGCCGTGGAACAGCCCCTGACCAGTGAGCTTTCCGCTTCCAATGGAAATGCGCCCTTGGTACTGCTGGTACCCATCATACATCTGCACATTGGGGTCATCCAGATTGAACAGGGCAATGAAGCGCAGCTTCTGATAATCCTCCATGACAAACTGCCACAGCAGGGGCAATGCCAGCAGGACAAGGCCTCCCAGAATGGCGAAATACCGCAGCTTCACCCCGGCAGCCAAGCTCATCACCACAAACATGGCAAAGAAAACGATGGCAGCGCCGGTATCCCCCTGAATCTCACAAAGGCCCATGGGGACCAGAGCGTGAACAGCCAGAAGCACTACATGCAGCGGCCGGTCAATCCAACCCCGCTTCCGCAGGGAATCCAGGTGCTTGGCAAAGGTCAGGATGAAGGCGATCTTCACTGCCTCTGAGGTCTGAAAGCTGAAGCCGCCAATATTGATCCAGGCCCGGGCGTCTACGCCGCCGCTGCCCAGCGCCCGGTCTCCGAACAAAGCGGTATAAATCATCAGAAAAACCGATGCCCCGGCAAACAGGTACCAAAAATTTGCCAGCTCCCCATAGTCCATCAGGGAGATGACAATGGCCCCAAGAATCCCCAAGGCCACAGCCATAGCCTGGGTGCGGAAATAGCTGCTCCCTCTGGCGCTGTCCACGCTGCGTAGCAGCAACAGGCTGTAGGCAGAAATTGCCGCCAGCAACAGCCACAGCAGGATATCCGCTCTTTTGATATAATTCCAAATGCCTTTAAAACAACTCTTTATCATAGCAATCCTATTCTTTCACGGGGGCTGCCATTCTACGCTGCCCACCCTATGCAAAGTCTCTCGAATTATGTCAAATCATTATACCATATCCACAGAAGGGCTTCAAGCTGTTTCTTTTGTAATAGCCCCGTTTTTTCCTCTTCCAGCCCTCGGGTGATGAAAGATGGCGTTTTGCAGCCTCCGCCGCGCAATTTGATGTAAGAAGTAAAAAGGGATGCTTTCGGGCTTTACTATTCCTGAGAGATACTTTATAATGTAAAGGATCGAAAAAATCTATTTTTGGCCGTACAGCGGCCGGAAAGGTGTGGGGAAGCATGCTTTCTGACATTGAGATCGCCCAAAGCACAACGCTCAGGCCCATTGCGGAGATCGCGGCGGAGCTGGGTATCCAGGAGGACGAGCTGGAGCTCTACGGGAAATATAAAGCCAAGATCAACGAACGGGCCTTTGTCCGTCTGGCAGATAAGCCCAACGGCAAGCTGGTGCTGGTGACAGCAATCAATCCCACCCCAGCCGGTGAGGGGAAAACCACCACTACCGCAGGTTTGGGACAGGCCATGAAGAAGATCGGCAAAAACGCCATCATTGCCCTGCGGGAGCCCTCTTTGGGGCCTGTGTTCGGCATCAAGGGCGGGGCGGCCGGCGGCGGCTATGCCCAGGTTCTGCCCATGGAGGACATCAACCTCCACTTCACAGGGGACATGCACGCCATCACCTCTGCCAACAACCTGTGCTGCGCCATGCTGGACAACCATCTGCAGCAGGGCAACACCTTGGGGATCGACCCCCGCCGCATCCAGATCAAGCGTTGCCTGGATATGAACGACCGGGCCCTGCGGAATATCGTCATCGGCCTGGGAGGCAAAATTAACGGCGTGCCCCGGGAGGACGGCTTCATCATCACCGTGGCCTCCGAGGTCATGGCCATCCTGTGCCTTGCCAAGGACATGAACGACCTGAAGGAGCGCCTGGGGAATATCCTCATCGCCTACACCTACTCCGGGGAGCCCGTCTACGCCCGGGACATCAAGGCCGAGGGCGCCATGGCCGCCCTGCTGCGGGATGCTGTGAATCCCAATTTGGTGCAGACCATCGAGGGCACCCCTGCCATTATGCACGGCGGCCCCTTTGCCAACATCGCCCACGGGTGCAACTCTGTGCGGGCCACCCGCCTTGCCTTGAAGCTGGCAGACTACTGCATCACGGAAGCCGGGTTCGGTTCCGACCTGGGCGCGGAAAAATTCATGGACATCAAGTGCCGCATGGCTGGCTTGGCCCCCTCCTGTGTGGTGGTGGTGGCTACCGTGCGGGCGCTGAAATACAACGGCGGCGTACCCAAGGCGGAGCTTTCCGCAGAGAATGTCCCCGCGCTCGAGAAGGGCATTGTCAATTTGAAGGCCCATGTGGAGAACATGCAGAAGTTCGGCGTGCCGGTGGTGGTGGCCATCAACCGCTTCGGCACCGATACCGGTGCGGAACTGGCCGTTATCGACCGCTGCTGCCAGGAGCTGGGCGTTTCCTACGCCCTGTCCGAGGTGTTCGCCAAGGGCGGAGAGGGCGGCGTGGAGCTGGCCCAGACCATCTGCCGCGTCATTGAAGAGAACGAGGACAAGACTCATTTTGCTCCCATCTATCCCATCGAAGCCACCGTGGAGGAAAAAATCACCGCCATTGCCCAGAAAATCTACGGTGCCAAGGATATAACCTTTACGGCTGCTGCCCAGAAGTCCTTGAAGGACATCAAGGCCCTGGGCGGGGACAGCATGCCCGTGTGCATCGCCAAGACCCAGTACTCCCTGTCCGATAACGCCAAGCTGCTGGGCCGTCCTACGGATTTCACCATCACCATCCGGGACCTGCGTCTTTCCAACGGCGCCGGCTTTGTGGTGGCCTATGCCGGTGATATTATGACCATGCCCGGCCTGCCCAAAGTCCCCGCTGCCGAAAAGATTGACGTGGATGAAAACGCTGTAATCCACGGTTTGTTCTGATATGGCAGAGCAGATAATCACTCATTCCCCAGAGGAGACGGCAGCCTTGGCCCAGCGCCTTGCCCAGGATCTCAAGGGCGGGGAGGTTGTGGCCTTTACCGGCGGCATGGGGGCGGGGAAGACCGCCTTTACCCGTGGGCTTGTCATGGGCCTGGGAGCCGGAGACGTGGTCTCCAGCCCCACTTTCGCCCTGGTCAATGAGTATCAGGGCCGTTTGACAGTGGAACACTTCGACATGTACCGGGTGGAGAGCTGGGACGACCTGTATTCCACCGGCTTTTTCGACTATCTTGGCTCGGATTGCATCCTGGTGATTGAGTGGAGCGAGAACATCGCCGGCGCCCTGCCTGAGGACGCGATCACCATTGATATCCAGCCGGGAGAAAGGGAAAATGACCGCGTCATCACTATCAGCGGCTGGAAAAAGGAGGGGAAGCCATGCTGATTCTAGGCATCGACTCCTCAGCAGGTCCCGCTTCTGCCGCTTTGGTGGAGGACGGCTGCCTGTTGGGTGAGTTTTATATTCACACAAAACAGACCCACAGCCAGACCCTGCTTCCCATGGTACAGCAGCTTCTGGCTTCTGCGGGGCGCTCTTGCGGGGACTTGGCCGCCTTAGCCGTGTCTCACGGACCCGGTTCCTTCACGGGTGTGCGGATCGGCATTTCCTGTGTAAAGGGAATTTCCTTTTCTAACGATATCCCCTGTGTGGGGATCTCGACGCTGGAAGCCATTGCCTATGGAGGCTTGGCTGCGGAGGGAAGCGTGCTTTGCGCCGCAATGGACGCCCGCTGCAGCCAGGTGTATAACGCCTTGTTCCAGGTGGAGCACGGTGTCCTCCGTCGCCTTACGGAAGACCGCGCCCTTTCCATTGCGGAGCTGGAAACTCAGTGCCGCAGCTATGGGGAGCGCCTCCTTCTATTGGGGGATGGAGCCGCCTTGTGCCACAAGACGTTTTCCAAGTGGGGGGCCCGGCTTGCTCCAGAAAATATGCGGTTTCAGCACGCGGCTTCGGTGGCGCTGTTGGGAGAACGCTCTGTTCGCGAAGGACAAGCGGTTCCGGCAGCCGTTTTAGCCCCGGTGTATTTGCGGCTCCCCCAGGCAGAGCGGGAGCTGAAAAAGCGTTTAGGGCAGAAAGCCTAGCGTGTAGAACGGTTCTCAAAATACGACCATGCTTTGGAAAGGAGATTTCTCTATGAAATTAGCTCTTGGATGTGACCACGGCGGTTTTGAATTAAAAGAGGCGGTTCGCAGCTACTGTGAAGAGCGGCAGATTCCCTATGAGGATTTTGGCGCGTACAGCACAGAGTCGGTGGACTATGCCCCCATTGCTGCCAAAGCGGCGCGTTATGTAGCCTCTGGCCAGGCGGATTTCGGGGTGCTGATCTGTTCCACAGGGATTGGCATTTCTATGGCCGCCAACAAAGTCAAGGGCGTTCGGGCGGCCCTTTGCACGAATGAATACTGCGCTGAGATGACCCGGCGCCACAACAATGCCAACATTCTCTGCATGGGCGGCAAAGTGGTGGATCAGCAGACAGCCATAAAGCTGTTGGATATCTTTCTGCACACCGAGTTTGAAGGAGGCCGGCATCAACGCCGGATTGAACAAATCGCTCAAATCGAGGACGGAAAGCTATAATACTTTACAATGTTTTTTCGGGAGGAAATACGTATGAAAATGGAAGAGTATCCCAATGTTTTTGTCATGGATCATCCTTTAATCCAGCACAAACTGACTTTTTTGCGGGACGTTTCCACTGGCACGAAAAATTTCCGTGAACTGGTCAGTGAGATTGCCATGCTGATGTGCTATGAGGCGACCCGCGACCTGCCTTTGATGAACGTGGAAACAGTAACCCCCATGGAGAAAACCACTACACAGGTAATTGCCGGCCGGAAACTGGCTTTTGTGCCCATCCTGCGGGCAGGCCTGGGGATGGTGGATGGCATGCTGAGTATGGTGCCCTCCGCCAAGGTGGGCCATATCGGCCTGTACCGGGACCACGATACCTTGAAGCCTGTTGAGTACTACAACAAACTTCCCCAGGATATTGAAGAGCGGGATGTAATCGTGCTGGACCCCATGCTGGCCACCGGCGGTTCCGCGATAGACGCCATCACTATTGTCAAGCGGAGCCATCCCAAGAGCATTAAGTTCCTGTGCGTTATTGCTGCCCCCGAGGGCCTGAAGGCCCTGACCGAGGTCCATCCTGACGTGCAGATCTACTGCGCCGCGGTGGATCGCTGCCTCAACGAGAATGGATACATTCTTCCTGGCTTGGGAGACGCTGGAGACCGGATTTTCGGCACACTGTGACAAAATGAAATAGGCAGGAATTGGGCGCGCCGCAGTCTGGAAGCGGCGCGCTTTTTCTGTGATGGGGATGTGAAATTTTTTAGAACCCTTTCAAATGCCTGGAAAATGTGGTATACTAGGGAGTCGATAGAGCATATTTATGCAATTCATCTGTATTTCTTTTACTTTTCATCCAGAAAGGGCACAGGAATGCCATGAGTGAAATGAAAACCCAGCGCCTCAGTGATTCGGTGGCGCTGCATACCTTTTCCGACTCCCGCTTTAAAACGATGAAGGTCTCGGTGAACATGCTGGTTCCCCTGCGAAAGGCCACTGCCGCCCGCAACGCCATTTTGCCAGCTCTTGTCAGCCGCGCCACCCGGGAATATCCCGACTACACCGCCCTAAACTGCCGCTTGGCCCAGCTGTATGGAGCTTCCCTGAGCAATAGCGTGCAGAAGGTGGGGGAATATCAGGTGCTCACCCTGTCCGCAGCGGGGCTTTCTAACCGCTATGCCTTTGGGGGAGAGGACATGTTCGCCCAGCTGACAGAGCTCCTCTTTGACGTGCTGTTCGACCCTCTAAAGGATGGTGAGGGCTTATTTCCGTTGGAGGGCTTCCAACAGGAACAGCGCCAAATGCTGGAGATGCTGGACGCCGAGTTCAACGACAAAATGACCTATGCCCACCGGCGCTGCGAAGAGCTGCTGTTCCAGGGGCAGAGGGCAGAGGTGGGCCGCTGTGGCACGCGAGAAGATGTGGAGGCCTTAGACCGGCGCCAGGTTACTGCCGGCTGGCAGGAGCTTTTGGAAAGCGCCCGAATTGAAATCTTTGCCCTGGGCGGCTGCAGCCCGGACCCAGAGCTGTTCCGCGCCCGTTTTTCCGGCTTGGGAAGCCCGCAGCCCATCGGACTGCTTGCCTACGAGGAGCCGGGGGAGGTCCGCCGGCTGGTGGAGGAGCAGCCCCTCTCTCAATCGAAGCTGTCCATGGCCTTCCGGGCGGACTACGCGCCGGAAGAAAAACGGCTTTTTCAATTGATGGCTGCGGTGCTGGGCGGTGTGCCCAGCTCTAAACTATTCCAGAACGTCCGGGAAAAAATGAGCCTTTGCTACTACTGTTCCGCTGGGATGGCGCCCAACAGCCGGGCCATGTTCATTGAAAGCGGCGTGGAGACCGAAAATCTGGAGCGTGCGGAAGAAGCTATTTACAGCCAGCTCCATGCCCTGCAAAGGGGGGATTTGACGGAGGAAGAGCTGCTCTCCGCCCAGCTGGCCCTGCAGAATTCCCTGCGCTCTGCCACGGATTCCCTGCCTGCTATCGAGGGCCTCTCCCTAGGCCAGCTTTTCGGCGGGCACGTGCTCTCTCCGGAGGAATCCATCCAGCAGCTCATGTCTTACACGAAAGAACAGGTGGTGGAGGCCGCCCGCAGGCTCCGTCCGGCGGTGGTGTATACCTTGAAAGGAGGCAGCGTCCATGAAGCCGAGGGTTGAGACTATCACCAGCAGCCAGGTGGGCGACAGCTATTACCGCATTCAGCACCCTACGGGGCTCACGATCCTTTTATACCCCAAAGAGCGCTGCAGCACAGCGTACGCCATGTTTGGCACTCGCTACGGTTCCATTGACAACTGTTTCCAGCGCGGAGATGAATCCCAGCCGGAACTGGTACCCGAGGGAATTGCCCACTATTTGGAGCACAAGCTCTTTGAAAGCGAGGAGGGCGACGCGTTCGACCGTTTTTCCAAGACTGGCGCCAGCGCCAACGCCTTTACTTCCTTTGACTCCACCAACTACTTGTTCTCCTCCACGGGCCAGATTTACGAGTCCCTGGAAATTTTGCTGGATTTTGTACAGTCTCCTTACTTTACAGAGGAAACCGTCCGCAAAGAGCAGGGCATTATCGGCCAGGAGATCAAAATGTACGACGACGACCCCCAGTGGCGGGTCATGTTCAACTATTTGGAGGCCATGTACCATGCCCACCCGGTGCGCCAGGATGTGGCCGGCACGGTGGAGAGTATCGCCAAGATCACGCCGGAGCTGTTGTACCGGTGCTATAACACTTTTTATAACCTGGGAAATATGGTCTTAGCTTTGGCTGGGAATTTCCAGGTGGAGAGGGTGTTGGAGGTCTGCGATAGGATGCTGAAGCCTGCGGAGCCCTTACCGGTCAAGCGAATCTTTCCCTTTGAACCGGATTCCGTGGTGACATCTTATATTCAACAGCAGCTGCCCGTGGCCTCTCCACTGTTTCAGTTCGGCTTTAAAGAGCCCCGGGCCAATCAGATCCGCACGGAAAAGGATGTGGCCGCTGTGGAGGTCCTTATGGAAACATTGGCCTCCGATGCGTCGCCTCTGTTCCGGGACCTGCTGGACCGCGGCCTTGTCAATGAGGCCAGCTTCTCTTATGAATATTTCGAGGGGAATGGCTACGCTACCCCCATGTTCTCCGGCGAGTCCAAAGACCCCCAGGCGGTTGCAAAGTCGATCTTGCAGGAGGTGCGGCGCTTTCAAAAAGAGGGCATCCCCCCAGAGGCTTTCGAGCGCTCCAAACGTTGCCTCTACGGGGAGATTGTTTCAGCCCTGAACAGCACGGGGAACATCGCAAACGGCCTGTCCAACATGGAACTGCGCGGGCGGGAGCTGTTCACCTATATCGACGCCCTTGCCCGGCTTCGCCCAGAGGATGCCGAGGAGAAGCTCCAACAGATTTTCCTGGAAGAGCAAAGCGTGCTCTCCGTGATTTTACCGCTGGAACCATAAACCTGCCAAAGGAGGACATAAAGCTATGACCTATAATGTCACGTTTCCCCATCTGGGGCTGGAGTTCAACATCAACCCGGTGGCTTTTTCCATCGGGAACTTCCATGTGTATTGGTATGGCATCATCATTGCGGCAGGGTTCCTGCTGGCATTGATCTATGCCAGCTTTAGCTGCAAGAAAATGAACATTGACATCAACCGGCTGTTCGATGTGGTTATTGTTGGCCTCATCGCCGGGGTAATTTTCGCGCGGCTGTTTTATGTGGTCTTCTATCCCGGCGATAAATACTGGAAAAACCCCTTGGAGATCTTCCAGATTCACGACGGAGGCCTGGCCATCTACGGCGGCATTATCGGCGCTGTGGTGTTCGGCAGCCTGATGGCCAAGCTCCGCAAGCTGAAGGTCACCGCTGTTCTGGATATTGCTGCCCTGGGTTTCCTCATTGGCCAGTGTGTGGGCCGCTGGGGCAACTTTATCAACCAAGAGGCCTTCGGCTCCGCCACGGAACTGCCCTGGGGCATGCACAGCGAAAATACCGCCGCTGTAGTGGATGGCAATGTGCACCCCTGCTTTTTGTATGAATCCCTGCTGTGCCTGCTGGGCTTTGTGTTGCTGCATTTCTTCACCCGCAGGTTCCGCCGCTATGACGGCCAGACCTTCCTGCTGTATATCGTCTGGTACGGTGCCTGCCGGTTCTTCATCGAGGGCTTGCGCACGGACAGCCTTATCATCCCTGGTACAGGCCTGCGGGTCTCCCAGGTGATCGCAGCGGCATGTGTGGTGGCTGGTATCGTTCTGCTCTTCTTGTTCCGGCACAGGACCAGCTTGACCGGCTGTGGTGACCGCCGCGTTATGGAAGCGGTCGGCCTGGTGGAATCCACCGCTTTGCCCGAGGATGAGACCCCCAGCACAATCTTTGGGGACCTGCCTCCGGAGGAGATCCAGGAGATCTTCCACGGGCACCCCGCCTGGGAAAAGGGAGAGCAAGCGGCCAAAAAGGCCGAGGAAGAAGAGGTTAATGATCCAGAGCCCGCAGCAGGTGACCCAGCCGGTGCAGAAGCGGAAAAGGAAGAGGAAGAGACGGAGTAATTTTGCAGGATCTTGTAATTGGAAAGGAGCAGATGAACATGGCGCAGCGCATAGACGGAAAGGCGGTTTCTGCAAAGGTGCGGGCAGAGGTGGCCCAAGAGGTGGCCGCCTTGAAGGAACGGGGGGTAACCCCCGGCCTGGCAGTGGTCATTGTGGGAGATGACCCCGCCTCTCGCATCTATGTGAACAACAAAAAGAAGGCCTGCCAGGCCACTGGCATCCATTCGGAAGAGTATGCCCTGCCCGCTTCCACTACACAGGAGGAGCTGCTGGCCTTAGTGGACCAGCTTAACCACAAAAAGGATATCCATGGCATCCTGGTTCAGTCCCCCTTGCCCAAGGGCTTGGACGAGGGAGCGGTGGTGGAGGCCATCGACCCCCAAAAGGATGTGGACGCCTTCCACGCCTACAATGTGGGGAAAATTATGATTGGCGACTACCACTTCTTACCCTGTACCCCTGCCGGGATTATGGAGCTGTTGAAGGCTTATGAGATCTCTGTGGAGGGCAAGCGCTGTGTTGTCATCGGCCGCAGCAACATCGTGGGAAAGCCCATGGCCATGCTGCTGCTTCATCAGAATGGCACTGTCACCATTTGCCACAGCCGCACCAAAGATTTGCCGGAAGTCACCCGCCAAGCGGACATCCTGGTCTCTGCAGTAGGCAAGAGCCATTTCGTCACAGCGGATATGGTCAAACCGGGAGCGGTGGTCATCGACGTGGGCATGAACCGGGATGAAAACGGCAAGCTCTGCGGAGATGTGGATTTTGCCGCAGTAGAGCCCCTTGCTTCTTTCATCACCCCGGTGCCGGGAGGCGTGGGCCCTATGACCATTGCTATGCTGCTGAAAAACACGGTCACAGCTGCCAAGCTGCAGAACCAGCTGCTTTGACCAGACGGGAGTTGTCTCTTTATGGCAAGTTTGCTGGAAAAAATCCATTCCCCAGAGGATATCAAGGGCTTCGGCGGGGAAGAGCTGGACGCCCTTTGCGAAGAGATGCGCCGTGTCATCATCGAGACGGTCTCCGCAAATGGGGGACATTTGGCCTCCAACCTGGGTGTGGTGGAGCTGACCGTGGCCCTGGCCCTGGCCTTTTCCCCCCCGCGGGACACCATCGTCTGGGATGTGGGACATCAAAGCTACCCCTACAAGCTCTTGACGGGCCGGTATCCTCAGTTTTCCACTATCCGGCTGGAAGGGGGCCTGGCGGGCTTCCCCTGCCGGGAGGAGAGCGAGTACGACAAGTTCACCAGCGGCCACAGCAGCGCCTCCATCTCTGCGGCGCTGGGTGTTTCCGAGGCGAATTTCCTCCAAGGGAAAGAGGGCTATGTGGTAGCTGTCATTGGGGATGGCGCCCTCACGGGCGGTTTGGCCTATGAAGGCTTGAACAACGCGGGCCGCCTGCACCGGAACCTGATCGTAATTTTGAACGACAACACCATGTCGATCTCTAAAAACGTGGGTTCCATGGCACGCTACCTCAGCTATATCCGCACAAAGCCAGGGTATATCAAGACCAAAAACCGCCTGGAACGGACCCTTCGGAAGATACCCGGAGTGGGCCCGGCGGTGGCCTCAGGCTTGCGAAGCCTGAAACGGAGCGTCAAGCGGATCTTCTACAACTCCACCATCTTTGAGGACATGGGTTTTGCCTATTACGGCCCCTTTGACGGCCACAACATCAAGGAGCTGGCAGAGACCTTGGAAACCGCAAAGCTGATCCACAAGCCGGTGCTGCTGCATATCCGTACCTACAAGGGCAAGGGCTATCAGTACGCCGAGCAGGACCCCACCATTTACCATGGCCTTTCCGGTTTTGACGTGACCACCGGCGACACCGGCGCCAAGTCTCAGAGCTTTTCCGATGAGTTTGGGCAGGCTCTTTGCAGCCTGGCCCGGGAAAACCCAAAGCTTTGCGCCATCACCGCCGCCATGCAGAACGGCACCGGACTGACCGCCTTCCGAGAGGAATTCCGCAGCCGTTTTTTTGATGTGGGCATTTCCGAGGAACACGCTGTTACCTTTGCCGGGGGATTGGCGGCCGGAGGCATGCTGCCGGTGTTCGCCGTGTATTCCACTTTTCTGCAGCGGGCCTATGATGAGCTTATCCATGATGTGTCCATGCAGAACACAAAGGTCATCCTGGCCATTGACCGGGCGGGCGTGGTGGGGGAGGACGGCAAGACCCATCAGGGGGTATTCGACGCCGCGTACCTCCAGACCATCCCCAATGTCACCGTGTACTCTCCCGCCTACTTTAAGGAGCTGCGCCTGCAGCTGGCCTATCTGGTAGAACAGGGCAGGGGGTTGTGCGCCATCCGGTACCCCCGGGGAAGGGAGCTTTACAAACCTGCCTATTTTAAAAGCACCACAGCGCCCTACAGCGTTTACGGAAACGAGGACGCCGCTGTGTGCCTTGTGACCTATGGCCGTGTCTTCTCCTTTGCCGCCGAATGTAAGGAGCATTTGGAACAGGGGGGGCTTCCGGTCAAACTTCTCAAGCTGAACCGCATTATCCCGCTGGATGGCCAGGCGGTGCAGGAGGCATTTTCCTGCCGCGAGGTGTTCTTCTTGGAAGAAGGGGTGCAGCGTGGAGGCATTGGGGAACATTTCGCCTATCTGCTGGAGCAGCGCGGCTTTTCCGGCAGCTTCCACCTGCGGGCCATTCAAGACCCCTTCATCAAGCACGCGCCCATGTTCCGCTCGTTGGAAATGCTGGGCCTGAACGCCCAGGGGATCGAGCAGTTTGTCCGGGAAACCTTGGGACACGGGAAAGGAGGTGCTACCGCATGAAAAAACGATTGGACATCCTGGTGACAGAGCGCGGCCTGGCGGAAAGCCGCGAGAAGGCCAAAACGCTCATTATGGCGGGCCAGGTCTATGTGGACGGGCAGAAGGCCGATAAGCCAGGCGACACGTTTTCAGAAGACGCCGCTGTCGAGGTGCGGGGCAAGGGCCTGCCCTATGTGAGCCGGGGCGGGTTAAAGCTGGAAAAAGCGATGCGGGAATTTGGCCTTCAGCTTCAAGGGCGCACCTGCATGGATATCGGCGCCTCCACTGGAGGATTTACGGACTGCATGCTGCAAAACGGCGCGCAGAGGGTCTACTCGGTGGATGTGGGCTACGGCCAGCTCGCTTGGAGCCTGCGTACCGATCCCCGGGTGGTGAATCTGGAGCGCACTAACGCCCGCTACCTCACCCGGGAACAAGTGCCAGAGGAGATCGGTTTCTTCTCTGTGGACGTGTCCTTTATCTCCTTGACCCTTATCCTGCCCGCCGTGCGCCCTCTGTTAGCGGAGCACGGCCAGGCGGTGTGCCTGATTAAGCCGCAGTTTGAGGCAGGGAGGGAAAAGGTAGGGAAAAAGGGCGTGGTCCGGGATAAGGCCGTCCACGAAGAGGTCATAGAAAAAATCCGCAGCTTTGCTTTGGAAAACGGCTTTTCCGTGCTGGGCCTCACTTTCTCCCCGGTAAAGGGACCGGAGGGGAACATTGAGTATTTGATTTACCTGGAACGCTCGGAAGCCCCCTCCCAAGGAGAGCAGGTCCCCTCAGCGCAGCAGGTGGTAGAGGAGTCCCACCGCGCACTGGACCGCTGACCTTTTTTATCTCTGGCGCGTCTTGAAGGAGGAGTACTTTTGAAGATTGCCGTAGTTCCGAACTTAACAAAGGAATCTGCCCAGGCCTGTACGGATGAGGCGCTGCGCGTCCTCGCTGGATGTGGTTGTGAAACGGTGCTGAAAACCGATCTGTTTACCTCCCAAGGGGTGTATCAGGAACGGGTGGAGGATTCCCTCCTTTCCTGCGATTTGTTTATTGCCATCGGCGGCGACGGCACCATCATCCACACTGCCAAGTTGGCAGCCTCCCTGGGGAAGCCCATCCTGGGAATCAATGCGGGGACCCTGGGTTTTACTGCCGGCTTGGAGCGCCATGAGCTAGGACTGCTGCCCCGCCTGGTTCAAGGGGAATACCGGGAAGAGCGGCGCAGGATGCTCTCAGTAGAGCTGGAATCTCAGAAGGGCGCCTCTCAAAGTTTCTATGCCCTTAACGACGCGGTGCTTTCCGGAGAACCCGCTAAAATCATCGACTATCAGATGGTGCTGGGAAGCCGTTCCTACCGCTACCGCGCGGATGGCTTTATTGTGGCTACGCCCACAGGATCTACCGCCTATTCTCTTTCCGCGGGCGGCCCTGTAATCGAGCCCAGCATGGACTGCCTTGTCTACACACCCATCTGCCCTCACTCCCTGTTTGACCGCAGCATTTTGTTCAGCCCTCAGTCTCAGCTGGTGATTCAGATTCCAGAAAATACGGGCCGCCTGTATCTCTCCGTAGACGGGGAGACTCCATTGGAGGTTTTCACAGGAGATCTTCTTCGCTTCCGGCAGGCAGACCGTTTTGCCCGCTTTATCCGGCTGGGCGGCAGGAATTTTTACGACATTCTCAACCAGAAAATTATCGAAACGCGGCAGTAAGCCTCGTTCCGCTTCCATAGTCCAAGAGTATACCGGCGCTTCCCGCCAGAAAGGATAGGTCCCGATCTTATGAAAACCCGACGTCACGCAAAAATTCTAGAGCTGATCAAGGAGTATGATATCGACACACAGGACGAACTTCTCCGCTATCTGCGAGAGAACGGCTTTGATGTGACCCAGGCCACTGTATCCCGGGATATCAAGGAGCTTCGCTTGGTAAAGACCCTTTCCCGTTCTGGAAAGTACCGCTATTCTACCGGCAGTGATACTATCAGCGATATGTCCTCTAAATTCTACTCTCTCTTCTCCGATTCCGTGCTCTCAGTAGAGGCCGCACAGAATATGCTGGTGGTCCGCTGCATGACCGGCATGGCCCAGGCGGTGTGCGCCTCTCTGGATTCGATGCATTGGCCGGGCTTTGTGGGCACTTTGGCCGGGGATGACACCATTTTTATCGTCTGCCGCACCGAGGGGGATGCCCTGGAAACCCAAGAGGAATTTCGGAAACTCATAAACAGGTGAGGCTTTATGCTGGCTCAATTATTCATCAACAACATTGCCGTTATTGAACGCGCTTCCATTGATTTGGAGAAGGGTTTTACCGTACTCACCGGTGAGACGGGTGCGGGCAAGTCCATCATCATCGACGCAATCCACGCCGTACTGGGAGAGCGCACCTCCAAGGAGCTGGTGCGCACCGGCACCCAATCCGCTTCTGTATCTGCGCTGTTTACAGGTTTGGATGAGGATATATTGCGCCTGTTGGACCAGCTCTCCATCCCTCGGGAGGAGGACGGCTCCCTTCTGGTTCAACGGGATATCCGGCAGGGGGGCCGGTCCTCTTGCAAGCTCAACGGAGCACCAGCCACGGTTTCCATGCTCAAGCAGGTGGGGCCCCGGCTGGTAACCATCCACGGCCAGCACGAAAGCTATGAGCTGCTCTCACCAGAGGTCCACATGGTCTACCTGGACAGCTTTGCCGGGCTGGAAAGCCTTCTGGCAGAATACCAGGCTGCTTACCATACCCTGCGGGAAACCCAGCGGAAGTTGGAGGCCCTGCAGACGGACGAAGGGGAGAAGGCACGGCTCTCCGACCTGCTCCATTACCAAATTGACGAGATCCAGTCCGCCAATGTGCGTGTGGGAGAGCGGGAAGAACTGGAAGCGCAGCGAGAGGTGATCCGCAACAGCGAAAAAATTGCAGGTACCCTGGAGCTTCTCCGCGGCCTGCTTTCCGGGGATGAGGACAGCGAAGGGCTTCTCACAGGCGTGGAGCAGGCCTCTGTAGAAGCAGAGCGAGTGGCGTCCTATCTGCCAGAGCTGGAGGAAGCGGCGCAAAAGCTGCGGGAAGCCGGGTATTTGCTGGAGGATGTGGACGCCATGCTCCGAGGCGTGGGCGTGGACTTCGACCCCGCCCTTCAAGAGGCTATCGAGGAACGGCTGGACCTGCTGTATAAGCTGGGGCTGAAATACGGCAGCAGCGAGGAAAAAATTTTGGAATTTTTGGAGGACTGCCGCTCCCGCCTTCATCAGATCGAGTTTTCCGACGAGGAGCGGGAGCGCTTGGAGGCCCAATACGAGGAGGAAAAGCATAAAGCTATTTCCCTTGCCAAGGAACTCTCCCGCAGGCGCCAGGCAGCATCGGTCCAATTCATCCGCCAGGTAAGAGAAGAACTGGCATTTCTAAACATGCCGGGCATCCAATTTGAGACGGAGATCCAGAGGGTGCCTCTGTACGCCATGGGGTGCGATAAACTCCAGTTTCTTGTTTCCGCCAACAAGGGGGAGCCTCCCAAGCCTATGTCTAAGATCGCCTCGGGCGGGGAGCTCTCCCGGATCATGCTGGCCATTAAAACAGTGCTCTCCGGCAAAGATAAGGTGCAAACTTTGATTTTCGACGAGGTGGATACAGGCATCAGCGGGGCCGCCGCCAACAAGGTAGGGAAGAAGCTGAAGCAGGTTTCCCAAAACCGGCAGGTGCTGTGCATCACGCATCTGGCCCAAATTGCCGCTCTGGCAGATCATCACCTTCTCATTGAAAAACATGTGGAAGGGGAACGCACCTTTACCCAGGTGCAGGAGCTGGACTTTGAAGGCCGCAAACGGGAGGTGGCCCGCATCATCGGCGGGGACCAGGTGACGGGCCTGCAGCTGGAAATGGCAGAGGAAATGCTGAAAAAGGGTTGACATTTTTCCCTTTGGACCGTATAATAACTCACAACAGCGATGACGGAACCAAGTAGGCGCCGGTCCCACGGCAAAGAGAACCCCCGGCTGGTGAAAGGGGGAGCGTGGCGGAGGCTGAAATTACCTTCCTGAGCTGTCACTCTGAACCCAAAGTAGGGGTGGCCGTGTGGCGGGCGTTATTCCGCCAGGGCATGAAAGTGCCCGGTAAGGTCACGGACCGCAAGGCCGTGATAAATTGAGGTGGTACCGCGGTAATTTGATTTATCGCCCTCTGCGTGAAAATGCAGGGGGCTTTTCTTTTTTGCCAGAACCGGCCTCCCAGCGCATTTTCAAAAAATCACATTTTTGGAAAGGACTGACACACATGGGAGTGTACGAAGAACTGAAGGCCCGGGGCCTGATCGCCCAGGTCACCAACGAGGAGGAAATCCGTGAGGTGGTGAACAACGGCAAGGCCACCTTCTACATCGGCTTTGACTGCACCGCCGACAGCCTGACCGCCGGCCACTTCATGGCCCTGACCCTGATGAAGCGGCTGCAGATGGCAGGGAACAAGCCCATCGCCCTGATCGGCGGGGGCACCACCCTCATTGGCGACCCCTCCGGCCGGACGGACATGCGCAAGATGCTGACCAAAGAGGATATTGACCACAACGCCGAGTGCTTCAAGCGCCAGATGGAGCGCTTCATCGAGTTCGGCGAGGGCAAGGCCAGAATGCTCAACAACGCCGACTGGCTGCTGAAGCTGAACTATGTGGACCTGCTGCGGGAGGTGGGCGCCTGCTTCAGCGTCAACAACATGCTCCGGGCAGAGTGCTACAAGCAGCGCATGGAGAAGGGCCTCTCCTTCCTGGAGTTCAACTACATGATCATGCAGAGCTACGACTTCTACTACATGTTCCAGCACTACGGCTGCAACATGCAGTTTGGCGGCGACGACCAGTGGAGCAACATGCTGGGCGGTACCGAGCTGATCCGCCGCAAGCTGGGCAAGGACGCCCACGCTATGACCATCACCCTGCTGACGGATTCCAACGGCAACAAGATGGGCAAGACCGCTGGCAACGCCGTATGGCTGGACCCCAACAAGACCAGCCCCTTCGACTTCTACCAGTACTGGCGCAACGTGGGCGACGCCGACGTGCTCAAGTGCATCCGCATGCTCACCTTCCTGCCCCTGGAGCAGATCGACGAGATGAGCTCTTGGGAGGGCAGCCAGCTGAACCAGGCCAAAGAAATCCTAGCTTTTGAACTGACCAAGATGGTCCATGGGGAAGAGGAGGCTAAGAAGGCTCAGGAGGGGGCCCGCGCCCTGTTCGGCGCTGGGGCCAACACCGCCAACATGCCCACCACCCAGCTGACAGACGGGGACTTCACCGATGGCCAGATCGCTGTGTTGGACCTGCTGGTAAAGACTGGCTTGGCCGCCTCCAAGGGCGAAGGCCGCCGCCTCATTCAGCAGGGCGGCCTTACCATCAAAGATGAAAAGGTCACCGACCCCAATGCCGCCTTTGTCAAAGCCGATTTTGAACAGGGACTTGTCATCAAAAAGGGAAAGAAAGTCTTCCATAAGGCAGTCCTTTAATCCGGGGAAATACACGCAATAAAATGACAAAATGGGTACGGCTTATTCGCTCCATAAGCCGTACCCATTTTCCGTCTTGTTACAATATTATTTACATAGCAATCCACCAGCAGACCCCAAAGCGATCAATCACTGTAGCGCAGCACGGATTCCAGGGCACCTCCTGGATGGGATGAACCACCACGCCGCCGTTGCTTAGGACGCGGAAGGCCCGGTAGACAGCTTCCTCACTGCCCAAATCAAAGGCATTAAACGTCATGGTCTCCCACTTCATCCGGTGGACAAAGGCAACGTCGCAAGGGTTTTCCGCTTCCGACAAGGCCAGAATACACTCTCCATCCACAGAGAGCTCACAGTGCTCATAGGCTGTGCCTTCCGGATTTTGCATCGAAACGGTAATCTCCGCCCCGAAAGCTTCGCAGTATGTTTGGGCAGCCTCTAAGCTGTTTTTCACATAGACCTGCGCATAGTTTTTCACAAAAACCCTCCTAACGAAAAGCTAGGGATAGCCGCCAATCAAGCGTTTAAAGCGGCCTTACAGCAGCGCCTCCTGCAGGGCGTTCAGCACTGTGTCAAAATCCGCCTCAGTGACCAGAAGGGAAATCTCCACTTCAGAAGTGGTAATCAGGCGGATGTCCGCGTCTGTTCCCGAAATAGCGCGGAACACCTGGGCGGCAATGCCCGGGGTATTCTTCATAACGGGGTCGTAGACAGAAATTTTGTGGTTCACCGAGCTCACAATCACATCCATGTCGGTTTCTTGCTTCAGCTTAGATGTAAAGCCCAGAATGCCGATCAGATCCTCGTCGGAAATCGTGAAGGAAAGCCCGGTTGTGGCCCCATGGGTGGGCGCCATGGAAATCATGTCGATGTTGATGCCGCATTGAGAAATAGCTTCAAACACTTTGGAGATAGAGGCCACATTGGCGGGAAAATCCTGCAAAGTGACCAGCGTGATATTGTCAACTGTACTGATAACCGTGGAAGCGCTCATTGCAATTCCTCCTCAAATCAAATGGGACATATCGTACAGGCCCGGACCCTTCCCTTCCATAAAAACAGCGGCATTCACCGCTCCAGCGGCAAACAGTTCCTTCGACTGCGCGGAGTGGGACAGGGTGAGCACCTCGCTCTGCCCGGCAAAAATCACTTGGTGTTCTCCCACGATGGTGCCGCCCCGCACAGAGTGGAGGCCAATCTCCTTTTTCTCACGCTTTTTCCGCTGAGAATGACGGTCATACACATACTGCATAGAATGGTCCCGCACCTGGTTAATGGCGTCGGCAATCATCAGGGCGGTGCCGCTGGGGGCGTCAATCTTCTGGTTGTGGTGCATCTCCACCACCTCCACGTCAAAGCTGTCGCCTAAAACGGCCTCGGCCTTTTTGGCCAGCTCAATAAGCAGGTTTACCCCCAAAGACATATTGCGGGAATAGAAAAGTGGGAGTTCCTTGGCTGCCTCTTGAATCTCCTGGGTCTGCTCTGCGCTGTAGCCGGTGGTGCACAACACCGCCGCTGTGCCAGAGTGGCTGCGGCAGTACTCCAAAATGGAGGAGAGGGCAGAGGGGTGGGAGAAGTCCACCACCACCTGGGCCTCTTCTTCCACATCCGCAAGGGACGTGTAAACAGGGAAGGAGCCATTCCCGCCTCCGGACACATCCACGCCCGCCGCAATGGAGCAGTCCGCCCGCTGATTGACAAAATTCTGTACCGCGGCGCCCATTTTTCCATTGCAGCCGCAGAGGATGATATTGGTCATACTGGGACTTCCTTTCTTTTTCACACGCGTGGGCTTACACCAGGCCGTGCTTTTGCAGCAGGGCGGTCAGCTTGGCCTTTCCTTCCTCCGCCATGGTGGTCAGGGGCATACGGCAGTAGTTAGACTGGATCAAGCCCATTTGGCACATAGCCTCTTTGATGGGGATGGGGTTCACGTCCATAAAGAAACCATCCATCAAATCAAGATACTCTGCGTTGAGCTTACGGGCACTTTCCAAATCGCCCTTCAGCATGGCGGCGGCCAACTGGTGCATCACGCTGGGCAGAGCGTTAGAGAATACGGAAATCACTCCCTTGCCGCCCAGCGCCATGACGGGAAGGGTCTGGTTATCCTCGCCGGAATAAATGGTCAGTTCATCACCGCACAAAGCGGCAGTCCGGGCTGTGGCGGCAATGTCGCCGTTGGCCTCCTTCACTGCCACGATGTAAGGGTTTTTAGAGAGTTCCTTGTAGGTGGCTGGCTGAATGTTGCAGCCGGTGCGGCTGGGCACATTGTAGAGGATGCAGGGCATCTTCACGCTGCCGGCCACATAGTTGAAGCTTTCAATCAAACCCTTTTGGGAGGTCTTGTTGTAATAAGGGGTGACCAGCAGCAGGCCGTCAGCCCCGGCCTCCTTAGCCTCCAGGGACAGTTCCACACAGAACTGGGTGTCGTTGCTGCCCGTGCCGGCGATGACCGGAACCCGGCCCTTTGCCCGGTCAATAATGAACTGGATGACCTTGATGTGGTCCTCTGTAGTCATGGTAGCGGCCTCGCCGGTAGTGCCGCAGGCTACGATGGCGTCGATGCCGCCTTCGATCTGGAACTCCACCAGGCGCTCTATCTCCCCCCAGGAGATGTCCCCATTTTTGTCAAAAGGAGTCACCAGGGCGGTGGCAGCGCCGGTAAAAATCACTTGCTTCATAATTTCCTACCTCCAAAAGCTCAGTCAAAGTAGCCCTTGGCGGCCAAAAGCTCCGCCATCAGCAGAGCGCCGCCCGCAGCACCTCGCAGGGTGTTGTGAGAAAGGCATACAAACTTATAGTCGTACTGGGTGTCTGGACGCAGGCGGCCGATGGAAACAGCCATGCCGCCTTCCAGATCCCGGTCCAGTTTAGGCTGAGGCCGGTTATCCTCAGTGAAATAGTGCAGAAACTGCTTGGGGGCGCTGGGAAGCTCCAGCTCCTGGGCGGGGCCGCGGAACTTCTCCCAGCGTTCAATGATCTCCTCCTTGGAGATCTTGTTCTCCAGGGAGAAGAAGACCGCCGCCATGTGGCCGTCGGACACGGGCACCCGCAGGCACTGGGAAGTGATGGAGGGGGTGGTGGTGTTGACAATGACGCCGTTCTCCACATGGCCCCAGATCTTCAGCGGCTCCTGCTCGGACTTTTCCTCCTCGCCGCCAATGAAGGGGATCACATTGTCCAGAATCTCCGGCATCGTCTCAAAGGTCTTGCCCGCGCCGGAAATGGCCTGATAGGTGCAGGCCAGCACCTTGGTCACACCTAAATCCAGCAGGGGGTGGATTGCCGGCACATAGCTCTGCAGGGAGCAGTTGCACTTCACGGCGATGAAGCCCCGCTTGGTGCCCAAGCGCTTGCGCTGGGCGTCAATGACAGCCGCATGGTCCGCATTGATTTCCGGAATGATCATGGGCACATCGGGTGTGGAGCGGTGCGCGCTGTTGTTGGAAACCACCGGGCACTCGTGGCGGGCGTATGTTTCCTCCAGGGCGCGGATCTCCTCTTTTTTCATGTTTACAGCGCAGAAAACGAAGTCCACCAAAGAGACGATCTTCTCAATGTCTTTTTCCGCGTCGTACACGGGCATCTTAGCCAAGGCAGAGGGCAGGGGAGTTTTCATGGCCCAGCGGCTTCCCACAGCCTCTTCGTAGGTTTTGCCCGCAGACCGGGCGCTGGCAGCTAACGCTGTCACAGTAAACCAAGGGTGGTTCTCCAAAATGGTGGCAAAACGCTGGCCCACCATGCCAGTGCATCCGATGATGCCCACGCGATACTGCTTCATATTATCCAGTTCCTTTCTGCGATAAAGTGGCGTTTTGGGCCCAAAAAGGGGGAACAAAGAAAAAACCGGTTGAAAACCGGCTGTCCATCTCCTATAATAGAAATGCTGCTTTGGTTGCCCAAAACGATTGAAAATAGCACTCCACCACAAGTGATGACAGCCGCAAGGCTGTTTGCCGTTGCAGCCAGGACAATATTCGCCCAATATTCCCCTTCGGCAGCCCACCCTTTCACGAGACTTCGTCAGTTTTGGCAACCTCCATCTCACTACTTTTGAAAGCCGCGCCTCTATTTGGTTTTAATCATACCTTAGTTTTTCCCCCTTGTCAATTTCTTCGGCCTTAATATTGTATGAATTTTTGCGGGGACCGTGCCTGGCCCCCGTTTCTAGGAAGGAGCCCGCCATGAAAACCAGTGATTTTAGCTTTGACCTGCCGGAGGAGCTCATCGCCCAAACCCCCATCGAGCCCCGGGACCACTCCCGGCTGATGGTGCTGGATAAGCGCACCGGCGAGATTGAGCACCGGCATTTTTACGATATCCTGGAGTATCTCACCCCCCAGGACTGTCTCGTCCTCAATGATTCCCGGGTGCTGCCTGCCCGTATTTACGGGGTGAAAGAGGAGACCGGCGCCCATGTGGAATTCCTCCTGCTGCAAAACAAGGGCGGCGACGTGTGGGAGGCCCTGGCCGGCCCCGGAAAGCGGGCCAAGAAGGGCAGCCGCTTTTCCTTCGGGGACGGCCTGCTCCACTGCGAAGTGATAGACGTTCTCCCTGACGGCAACCGGCTCATCCATTTTGAGTATGAAGGGGTGTTCTTCCACATCTTGGATCAGATCGGCCAAATGCCCCTTCCGCCTTACATCAAGGCGCAGCTGGAGGACAAAGAACGCTATCAGACCGTCTACTCCCGGGAAGAAGGCTCCGCTGCCGCTCCCACGGCAGGGCTGCACTTCACCCCGGAATTGCTGGAGAAGATCAAACAAAAGGGGGTGGAGCTGGGCTTTGTCACCCTTCATGTGGGGCTTGGCACGTTCCGGCCGGTGAGCGTGGAAAATATCCAGGACCACAAAATGCACTCGGAACACTATTACATGCCCCAGTCTACCGCAGACCTGATCAACAAAACAAAAGAGCGAGGCGGGCGGGTCATCGCCGTGGGCACCACCAGCTGCCGCACCATCGAATCCGTGGCCCAGCGGGAGGGCTGCTTTCAGGAGAGCGCCGGCTGGACGGATATCTTCCTCTATCCCGGCTGTGAGTTCCAAGGGGTGGACGCCCTTATCACCAATTTCCACCTGCCGGAGAGCACCCTCATCATGCTGGTCTCCGCTCTGGCGGGCCGGGAGAACATCCTGCACGCCTACAATGTAGCCGTGCAGGAGAAGTACCGATTCTTCAGCTTTGGCGACGCCATGTTCATCCACTGAGCATTCAATCGTTTGAGATTTGAGAGGTAACTATGAGACACAACAAGAAACTGGAACACGCGCTGCAAAAGGTCCAGAAACCCGGCCGGTATGTGGGCGGCGAGCTCAACTCTGTGGTGAAGGACCCCTCCCAGGTGGAGGTGCGCTTTGCCTTCTGCTTCCCCGATACCTACGAAATCGGCATGTCCCACCTGGGCATTAAAATCCTCTACGGCGCCATGAACGAAATCCCCTATTTCTGGTGCGAGCGGGTGTTTGCCCCCTGGGTGGACATGGAGGAGGAAATGCGCCGAGAGGACATCCCCCTCTATGCCCTGGAAAGCGGCGACCCGGTCCGCGATTTCGACTTCATCGGCTTTACGCTGCAATATGAGCTGAGCTACACTAACGTGCTGAATATGCTGGAGCTGGCGGGCATCCCCCTGCGCAGCAAGGACAGGACGGAGCTGCACAACATCGTGGTGGGGGGCGGCCCCTGCGCCTGCAACCCCGAGCCCCTGGCGGACTTCTTCGACATTTTCTTCCTAGGGGACGGGGAAGAGGTGGACATCGAGGTGATGGAGCTCTACCGCCAGTGCAAGAAAGAGGGCAAGTCCAAGCTGGAGTTTCTGGAGCAGGCCGCCCAGATTCAAGGCGTGTACGTCCCTGCCTTCTACGACGTCGCCTACAACGAGGACGGCACGGTGAAAGCCTACACCTCCACCCACGGCGCCCCCGCCACGGTGAAAAAGCGCAACATGATGGACATGGACAAGTCCTATTACCCCAAGGACTTCGTGGCGCCCCTCATCGACGTGGTGCACAACCGCATCTCCGAGGAAGTGCTGCGGGGCTGCATCCGCGGGTGCCGGTTCTGCCAGGCAGGATTTTTGTACCGCCCCTACCGGGAGAAAAGCATCGAAACCATCGACCGCCAGTGCCGGGACCTGTGCGCCTCTACCGGCTATGACGAGATCTCCCTCTCGTCCCTTTCCACCAGCGATTACGGGAACCTCAATGAACTGATTGACACCCTGCACCAGTGGACGGAAGGGGAGAAGGTCAGCCTTTCCCTGCCCAGCCTGCGGGTGGATAACTTCTCCCCCGAGCTGATGGAGCGCATCAACTCCGTGCGGAAAAGCGGCCTGACCTTTGCCCCGGAAGCAGGCTCCCAGCGGATGCGGGACGTCATCAACAAAAACGTCACCGAAGAGCAGCTGCTCCACACGGTAAACGTGGCCTTCACCGAGGGCTGGACCCGCATCAAGCTTTACTTTATGATTGGCCTGCCCACCGAGACCATCGAGGATGTCATCGCCATTGACGAGCTGGGCCAGAAGGTGGTGGACGCCTTCTACCAGAACAAAGAAAAACCCCGGGGCAAAGGTGTGGAGGTGTCCCTCAGCGCGGCGGCCTTTGTGCCCAAGCCCTTCACGCCTTTCCAGTGGTTTGGCCAGGACACCATGGAGATGCTCCAAGAGAAACAGCGCGCCCTCAAAGGGAACGTCCACTCCCGCAAGCTGTCCGTCAGCTACCACGGGGCCAAAACCAGCTTTTTAGAGGCGGTCTTCGCCCGGGGAGACCGGCGCCTGTGCGCCGTTATGGAAAAAGCCCGGGAGTTTGGCTTGCGCTTTGACGGCTGGGAGGACTGCTTTGACTTTGACAAGTGGATGGAGGCTTTCGCTGCCTGCGGCCTGGACCCGGCCTTTTACGCCAACCGGCACCGGGAATTTGATGAGGTGTTCCCTTGGGATCACCTGGACTACGGCGTGAAGAAAGAGTTTTTTGTGGAGGAATGCAAACGAGCCTATGCCGCCCAGACCACCCCAAACTGCCGGGAGCAGTGTTCTCACTGCGGGGCTGCCTGTTATAAAGGAGGGATTTGCGTTGAAAAACGTGAGAGTGTGGTTTGAGAAAAAAGGGGCGGTGCGGTATATCTCCCATCTGGATCTGACCCGAAACATGGCCCGGGGGCTAAAGCTCTCCGGCCTTCCAGTGTGGTATACAGAGGGCTTTAACCCCCGCATCTACATGACCTATGCCATGCCCCTGTCTCTGGGGGTCTGTGGGGAACGGGAATGCATGGACATCCGCCTGACAGAAGCGGTTCCTTTTTCAGAGCTCACGGTTCGTTTGAACGCCTGCCTTCCAAGGGGCCTTCGGGCCTTGGAAGCGGGGGAACCAGTGGGTAAATTCGAGGAAATCCAATACGGCGAGTACGAGATGGCTCTGGAGGGAGAGGACCCCGCTGTTCTAGAGGAAAAGGTCCGCAGCCTGTTGGAGCGGGAGACGGTGCTCGTGCGCAAGCACACAAAAAAAGGCGACAAGGACTTTGACATCAAACCGGATTTTGCCAACACCCGGATTGTTTCCCAAAAGGACGGGTTGCTCCTTCACCTTTGCCTGCCCTGCAGCGTGGCGGGAAGCACCAATCCTTCTCTTCTGTTGGAGGCCCTGAAACAGTATGAGGGGATAGAGCCGTTTTTCCAAATCACCCGCAAGCGCCTTCTTACGAAAGATTTTTCCGAATTCCGGTAAATAATTCTTGCTTTTTCTTCGGCTCTGTGCTAAAATATTTGAGCATTTGAATGCCGCGGGTTTTCCTCAAAGGCTTGCCCGTGGGGGTCGAACCGCAGAGGCGCGCTGTTTCTGCGGAAAAGAAGCGGGCAGTCCGCTGCCGGGGTACCGGCATGAATGCCTGACCATTATTAACTATGGAGGAATCTCAAATGGACGCGATCAAGATGATCTCTCAGGACTCTATGAAGGCAGAGCTTCCCCAGTTCTCCATTGGTGACACTGTCCGTGTGGACGTGAACATCCGTGAAGGCGACCGGGAGCGTATCCAGCAGTTTGAAGGCACTGTCATTGCCCGCAAGGGCAGCGGCATCAGCGAGACCTTTACTGTGCGGCGCGTTTCCTATGGCGTAGGCGTGGAGCGTGTGTTCCCCATGCACTCCCCCAACGTGAAGGCCGTGCAGGTGGTTCGTCAGGGCCGTGTGCGCCGTGCGAAGCTCTATTATCTGCGCAACCGCGTGGGTAAGGCTGCCAAGGTTAAAGAGCAGCTCAAGTAAGAAAGCAGCATAGTTAAGGTGGGAAAGGGACAATCACTGTCCCTTTTTTGCTATCATTTTCGACCTGTCAAGGAGGCGAAGGAATGGAACAGCAGGTACGGCAGCCCTGCGCAGGCAAGGCGGCGCGCACGATTTTAGAGTGGATAGAGGAGCTGTTGATTGCAGCCGTGACAATCGCTGTAATATGCACCTTTGTCTGCCGGATCGTCACGGTGACAGGTACCTCTATGGTCCCCAGTTTTCAGGATGGCGACCGGGTGCTGGTGGTCCATGACTGGAATGGCGTGGAGCAAGGGGACGTGGTTGTTGCAGTCAATGTGCTGGATGAGCCCATCATCAAGCGCGTTATTGCCACCGAAGGGCAGACTGTGGATTTTGATTATGAGGCCGGCGCCGTCCTAGTGGATGGACAGCCTGTGGATGAGACGCAGTTTGGCCTGGAAAACGGCATCACAGAAGAGCCGTACAGCTCCTTTGAGCTGTTGGAATTTCCTCAGACCGTGCCGGAAGGCTGCGTGTTTGTCTTAGGGGACAACCGGGCTGTCTCGGAAGACAGCCGCTATCTGGACGTAGGAATGATCGACACCCGGAATATTCTGGGCAAGGCAGTTTTTCATCTGCTCCCCCTAAAGAGTCTGGGACCAGTGAAGTGATACCGCCGTATTTTTCTCGTTGTTGAAGGGAGGAGAAGGAAAATGAGCAGCACAACGCAGGTTCCGTTGAATCAGGAACAGCAGCCGCAAAGGGCCGGCACCTCTTTCGTTCGCTCTGCCTTGGAATGGGCGGAAACCATCGTCATGGCGGTGGTGCTGGTGGCGGTGGTGTTTACCTTCCTCGCCCGGATCATCACCGTAGACGGCCGCTCCATGGAGCCCACCTATCACAACGGAGACCGGGTTCTGGTGACAAAACTGGCCGGTGCGCCGCAGCAAGGCGATGTGGTTATTGTGGTCAATGCGTTGGATGAGCCCATCATCAAGCGCGTCATCGCCACAGAGGGGCAGACTGTGGACTTTGACCCCCAGCAAGGCGAGGTGGTGGTGGACGGGGAAGTGCTCCCCGGCTCTACCTTCGGCATTGAGGACGGCATTACATTTCTTCCGGACCTTCCCGGCCAAGTTTTGGAGTTTCCGCAAACCGTGCCAGAGGGCTGTGCGTTTGTTTTAGGGGACAACCGCGGCAACTCCACTGACAGCCGGTTCGTCTCCGTGGGCATGGTGGACCTTCGGAATATTTTGGGCAAGGCGGTTTTCCAGCTCTACCCCTTTTCACAGGCGGGGCTTGTCTCTTGATAGGGAAAGACCGCTATCCAAATCTTCTATATGATACGCGAAACTGGGGCGGGCCGGCAGCTGTGGCGGGCCGCCCTTATGAAATTTCAGGAGGTGGCTTCTATGGGAGAAGCGCAGTCGATCCAGTGGTTTCCCGGCCATATGGCCAAAACCCGGCGGAAGATCCGGGAAGACCTGAAGCTGGTGGATGTGGTGGCAGAAATCCTTGACGCCCGCATTCCCCAGAGCAGCTCGAACCCCGTGCTGCGGGATATTATCCAGCGCAAGCCCAAGGTGGTGCTCTTAAATAAGAGTGACATGGCAGACCCAGCCCAAACCAGCCGCTGGGTGAACTATTACGCCAGCCTGGGAGAGCGGGCCATCCCTCTGGAAAGCAAAACCGGGAAGGGGCTGAACGCGTTTTATCCCACTGTGCGGGAAGTGCTCAAGGAGCAAATCCTGTCATGGGAGAGCAAGGGCATGGTAGGCCGTCCCATCCGGGTGATGGTGGTGGGCATTCCCAACGTGGGGAAATCCTCATTTATCAACCGGATGATCCGGGGCGGAGGAGCCGGCAAGGCCGAGGTTCAGGACCGGCCCGGCGTCACCCGCCAAAACCGGTGGTTCACGGTGGGCAGGGGCTTTGAGCTGCTGGACACCCCCGGTGTTCTCTGGCCCAAATTTGAGGACCCTGTAGTGGGAGAGCACCTGGCCTTTACCGGCGCGGTGCGGGATGAAATCTTAGATATGGAAGGCTTGGCGGCCCGGCTGTTAGAACTGCTGCTAGAGCTGTATCCCAACGCTGTCAACGCCCGCTATAAGACAAACTTTTCCCAGGAAGAGCGCCTGCCCGGGCATGTGCTTTTGGAACAGGTGGGCCGCAAGCGGGGAATGCTTATTTCCGGGGGAGAGGTAAATACAGAGCGGGCTGCTATCACAGTTCTGGATGAATACCGCAGCGGTAAGCTGGGACGCATCACCTTAGAGCGCCCCTGACAGTTCGGGAAGGGAGGAATAGGCATATGCCACGGACAGGCAAAAATACCCTGCCGCAGGATTTTGATTGGTACGCTTGGGAGCGCCGGGCACAACAGGCCGGTTATCCCCTTGTGTGCGGCATTGACGAGGCGGGCCGCGGGCCCCTGGCCGGACCGGTGTGCGCGGCAGCGGTCATCCTTCCGTTGGACTGCGCCATCGAGGGCCTCAATGACTCCAAAAAGCTGACGGAGAAAAAGCGCGAGGCCCTGTTTCCCATTATTCAGGAAAAGGCCCTGGCATGGGGCATTGGCTGGGCCAGCGCGGAGGAGATTGACCAAGTCAACATTTTGCAGGCCACGTTTTTGGCCATGAAACGCGCTGTGGAGGCCCTGCAGGTGCAGCCCCAATGGGTCTTGGTGGACGGAAACCGCATGCCCTCTCTGAAAATTCCCGGGGAGGCGGTGGTAAAGGGGGATGCCCAGTGTGCCAGCATTGCGGCGGCCTCGGTTTTAGCCAAGGTCAGCCGTGACAGGCTGTTGCGGGAATGGGATAAGCAATATCCCGCATATGGCTTTGGAAAGCACAAAGGATATGGGACGAAGGCCCATTATGAGGCGATTTCCCAGTACGGTCTGCTGCCCATCCACCGGCGCAGCTTTTTAAAGGGCTGGGAGGAAAAGCGCTCATGAAAACGGCTTCCGGCAAGGCGGGAGAGGACCACATCTGCCAGTGGCTGAAGGGGCAGGGGTACATTATCGTAGCCCGGAATTACCACTCCCGCTATGGAGAGATTGACATTATTGCCCAGAAGGGATCGTATCTCGCGTTTGTGGAGGTAAAAACCCGAGAGGAAGGCAGCTTGGTGCAGCCCTTTGAAGCCATTACACCGCAAAAGCAGAAGAAACTTCTGGCCACCGCCAAAGACTATTTAAGCCGGAACCCCGTGGAACTGCAGCCCCGTTTTGACGCAGCAGCGGTGTATCTGCGCCGGGGGCAGATCGTGGGGGAGAAGTACTTGGAAAATGCGTTTTCCTTGACTTGACCTGGAAGGGAGTGCCTATGCGCTATTTTGATTTACATTGCGATACCATGACAGAGTGCGCTTTAAAGAATATCCCCCTGCGCAGAAATTTTCTCCATGTGGATCTAGACACCGTTCAGGGCTGGGAACGCTATGTCCAGTGCTATGCGGTGTGGCTCCCTGATGAGCTGAGAGGAGAACCTGCCTGGCAGCGGTTCCTACAGGTGGCAGAGCGCTTTTCGCAAGAGGTGGAGAAAAATGCGGGATGCCTCCGGCAACTGCGTGTCCCAGGCGACTTGGACCGCCTGGAGGAAAGCGGGCGGCACGGAGCCATCCTGACGGTGGAGAGCAGCGCCGTTTTAGGCGGCAGGCTGGAGCGTATCCAGGACCTTCGGCGCCTGGGCGTGCGCATGTGCACCCTCACCTGGAACGGGGAAACAGAGTTGGGACGGGGGGTGCTGGCCCCTGGCAACACAGGCCTTACCGACCTGGGCCGCCAGGCTGTCCCGCTGTTGGAAGAGGCGGGCATCCTCATCGACCTGTCCCATGCCAGCCCAGAACTCTTTTGGGATGTGGCGGAAATGGCCCACAAGCCGCTGGTGGCTTCCCACTCCAACGCAAAAGGGGTCTGCGCCCATCCGCGGAACCTGGAAAAAAGCCAGTTCGAGGCCATACGCAACTCTGGCGGGCTGGTAGGGCTCAATTTCTACAAAGCATTTTTAAACGACCTGCCGGAAAAAGCCTGTATGGAGGATGTCCTGCGCCACGCAGACTATTTTCTTTCCCTGGGCGGGGAGGACACCCTGGCAATGGGCGGCGATTGGGACGGCGCCGACCTGCCCGCGGACATGCCAGGGCTTTCCGCCATCCCAGCCCTGTATGAGCTGTTTCTGCGGCATTACCCGGAAGCGTTGGTGGAGAAATTGTTCTACGGAAACGCCGCCCGGCTCTTTCGGGAGCAGGAATTGCTTTGACAGAACAGAAAAAGTACGGTATAGTTATACTCAAACGAAATTACAACGGAATCAGGTGATGCAGATGCGCTATAAAAGTACCCGCAATTCCCAGCTGCGGTTGGAGGCTTCTCAGGTGATCGCCCAAGGGATCTCCGAAGAGGGAGGGCTTTTCGTGCCGGAGTGCTTTCCGGACCTTTCCAGCGAGCTGCCCGATCTGGCCAAGCTGGATTATCCCGCCTTGGCGAAAACGGTCTTTTCCAAATTTCTGACGGATTTTACTGAGGAGGAGATCAGCACCTGTGTGGATCGGGCCTACACTCCCGAAAAATTTGGCGGTCCCTGTCCTGTAAAGCTGCATGCGCTGCCAAGAATGGGGGAAGACAAATGCTTGCTGGAGCTCTGGCACGGCCCCACCTGCGCCTTTAAGGACATGGCGCTGCAAATTCTGCCTCATTTTCTCACCACTGCCCTGAAGAAGGTTGGGCAGGGGAAGGAGGCTGTGATCTTGACAGCCACCTCCGGGGATACGGGCAAAGCGGCGTTGGCAGGATTTCAGGATGTGCCCGGCACCCGTATTCTGGTGTTCTATCCCCGGGATGGGGTTAGCCCCATGCAGAAACGGCAAATGGTCACCCAGGAGGGCGCCAATGTGTCTGTCTGCGCCATTGAAGGCAACTTTGATGACGCCCAGTCCAGCGTGAAACGGATCTTCACAGACCCCGAGCTCAAGCAGCAATTGTCGGAGCACGGCATGCTGTTTTCCAGCGCCAACTCCATCAACTGGGGAAGGCTGCTGCCCCAGATCGTCTACTACGTCTACGCCTATCTGGAGCTTGTCCGGCAGGGGAAGCGTGTCTTGGGCGAGCCTATGGACGTGGTGGTGCCCACCGGGAATTTCGGCAACATTCTGGCCGCCTATTACGCCCGGAAGATGGGCCTGCCCATCCGCAGGCTGGTGTGCGCCTCCAACGCCAACAAGGTGCTGACCGACTTCATTCGCACCGGCACCTATGACCGCCGCCGGGAGTTCCACGCTACGGCATCCCCCTCCATGGACATTTTGATCTCCAGCAACCTGGAGCGCCTTCTGTACGACCTATGCGGCGAGGACAGCGAGACCCTGGCTGGATGGATGAAAGACCTGGCCGAAACCGGGGTGTACTCTGTAGGCGGCACGGTGCGGGAAAAGGTGCAGGGGCTGTTCTACGGCGGCTTCTGCGAAGACGGCGCCACCTTCGCCACCATCCGGCAGCTGTGGGAGCAGGAAGGCTACCTTTGCGACACCCACACCGCTGTGGCAGTAGATGTGTACCGCCAGTATTTGGCGCAGCCCCAGGAGGAAGTGGTCCCTGCAGTGATCGCCTCTACGGCAAATCCCTACAAGTTCTCCGCCAGTGTGCTGCGGGCCCTGGGTGCGGAGCAGCTCTCCTCCGACGATTTCCAGAATCTGGCCGCTCTAGAGACTCTCACAGGGATAGCTTCTCCTGCCCAGCTGCGGGCACTGCAGGAGAAGCCCGAGCGCTTTACCCAGGTGATCTCCCGGGAGAATGCGGCCGCCTACGTCTTGGAAGCCCTGGGGATCCCCACATGAGCCTGTTTGCCATTGCAGACCTGCACCTCTCCCTCAACGGAGAAAAACCCATGGATGTATTCAAGGGCTGGCACAACTACGTGGAACGCCTGGAGAAGAACTGGCGGCGTGTTGTCCAGGAGGGGGACACGGTGGTGATCGCCGGGGACATCTCCTGGGCCATGAAGCTGGAGGACGCCCTGCTGGATTTTCAGTTTTTGCACAGCCTTCCAGGTGAGAAAATCTTGCTCAAGGGGAACCACGACTACTGGTGGTCCACCCGCAGCAAGATCGACCAGTTCCTGGCGGAGCAGGGTTTTTTTGACATGAAGGTCCTGCACAACTGCGCCTATCTGGTGGAGGGCAAGGCGTTGTTCGGCACCCGGGGCTGGCTGTACAATTCCGCCACGGCGGAGGACAAGAAGATTGTAGCCCGGGAGGCCGGCCGCCTGTCCATGTCCATGGCCGAGGCCAAGAAGCTGGGCGGGGAGCTGGTGGCGTTCCTTCACTACCCGCCCGTGTACGACAGCATGGAGTGCCAGGAAATTCTGGATTTGCTGGCGGAAAACCAGATAACCCGCTGTTACTTTGGGCACATCCACGGCCAATATGCCGCCCAAAAAGCCTTGGTTGGGGAGTATAAAGGGGTGCATATGCGCCTTATTTCCGCAGACTATGTTCAATTCCGTCCGGTCCTGGTGGAATAGAGCGTTAAAATTTTCGCTTTTTCCCGAAGTTTTTGCGGGAAAGCTGTAGATTCTTCGCACCGCGTGTGCTATAATTACTCAGTTACTTCGGTAAGTTTATTTTGAGAGGAAATCAGAGACATGAATGTAAAAGCGACCAACAAAGTGGAAACCAACCGCTATGAGCTGGAGCTGGAAGTCAGCCCAGAAGAGTTTAACGAAGCCATTAACACCGTTTATAAGCGGGAAAGCAAGAAGATGAACATTCCCGGCTTCCGCAAAGGCCATGCCCCCCGGGCGTTTATCGAAAAATATTATGGCGAAGAGGTCTTTTATGAGGCTGCTATCGACCACCTGTACCGCCCCATGGTGATGGAGGCTGTGGAGAAGTCCGGCCTGCAGGTCATCAGCATTGGCGAATTCAAGATTGACGAGATCGGCAAAGACAAAGGCATCTTGTGCAAGCTGAATGTGGTCACCAAGCCCGAGGCCACCATCGAGGGCTACAAGGGCATCGAGGTCACCCGCCCCGCCGTGGAAGTCACCGGCGAGGACATCGACCGGGAGATTGACCGGGTACGCGAGCGCAACTCCCGCATCATCACAGTGGAGGGCCGCGCTGCTGAGAACGGCGACATCGTCACCATTGATTTCGACGGCTATGTGGACGGCAAACAGTTTGACGGCGGCAAAGCCGACAATTACGAGCTGACCCTGGGCGCCGGCCAGTTTATTCCCGGCTTTGAGGATCAGGTTGTGGGCCACAGCATCGGCGACGAGTTCGACGTGAATGTCACGTTCCCCGAGGACTACCACGCTGAGGAGCTCAAGGGCAAGCCCGCCGTGTTTAAGATTAAGCTCCATGAGATCAAGGTGAAAGAGCTTCCCACAGTGGATGATGAGTTCGTCAAGGATGTCAGCGAGTTCGACACCCTGGATGAGTACAAGAAGGATATCGAGAAGCGCCTGCAGGAGCAGCGCGAGAAGGCTGCCGACAGCGACGTGGAAAACCAGCTGGTGGAGGCTATCATCGAGAAGGTTCAGGCCGAGATCCCCGATGAGATGGTGGAGAACGAGGTGGATGAGATCATCAACTCCTTTGCCTACCGCCTGCAGTCCCAGGGGCTGAAGCTGGAGACCTATCTCAAGTACACTGGCCAGACCACCGATGACCTGCGGGTGCAGTATAAGCCTCAGGCTGAGCGCCAGGTAAAGGTGCGCCTGGGTCTGGAAAAGATCGCCGAGCTGGAGGGTCTGAAGCCCACTGAGGAGGAGACCGAGGCCGAGTATCAGAAGCTGGCTGACTCCTATGGCATGCCCCTGGAAAGTGTGAAGAACCTGGTCACCGTGGAGGGCATCAACGGCGACATTCAGAACCAGAAGGCCATTGACCTGGTTAAGGCCAACGCTGTGGTTGTGGAGAAGAAGGCTGAGGAAGAGCAGGCCGGGGAGAAAAAGCCCGCGAAGAAGCGCGCTTCCACCAAGAAGAAGGCTGAGGCTGCCGAAGGGGAAGAGGCCGCTGAGAAGCCCAAGCGCCGCTCCAGCAAGAAGGCCGAGAGCGCCGAGGAAAAAAACGAGGGCTAAAGCCTAACTGCCCGGAATAAATCTTACTGTTTGTTTTCATACTAATCAACGTTTACGAAAGGAGTCCCAGTGCAAATGAGCTTGGTTCCCTATGTAGTCGAACAAACAAGCCGCGGGGAACGGTCCTACGACATTTTCTCCCGGCTTTTGAATGACCGCATTATCCTTCTCAATGAAGAAGTAAACAGCGCTTCCGCTGGAGTAGTTGTGGCACAGCTGCTCTACTTGGAAGGACAGGATCCGGAGAAGGACATCTCTCTGTATATTAACAGCCCGGGCGGCGTGATTACCGATGGCATGGCTATTTATGATACCATGCAGTATATCAAGTGTGATGTTTCCACCATTTGCCTGGGGATGGCCGCCAGCATGGGAGCCTTTCTGCTGGCCGCGGGCACGAAAGGCAAGCGCTTTGCCCTGCCCAACAGCGAAATTATGATCCACCAGCCCAGCGGCGGCGCCCAGGGGCAGGCTACGGATATCAGCATTCACGCCAATCACATCCTGCGCGTGAAGGATAAGTTGAATCAAATCCTCTCTGAGCGCACGGGCCAGCCGTTGGACGTGGTAAAGCACGACACCGAGCGCGACAACTTTATGACTGCCCAGGAAGCCCTGGAGTACGGCCTGATTGATAAGGTCATCGAACACCGCTAAAAAGAGAAAGGGAGTGGACGGATGCCAAACAGCAACGACCATGAGATCTGTTGCTCCTTCTGCGGCAAACCCCAGTCTATGGTAGACCGGCTTATTGCCGGATCTGGCGTATACATCTGTGACGCCTGCGTCCGGCTGTGCAGTTCCATCATCGAGGACGAGGACCGCCTTAAGAAGGGCAGAAGTGATGAAAAAGAAGTGGGCATCCTTCTTCCGAAGCCCCAGGAAATCAAAAAAAAGCTGGATGAGTATGTAGTGGGGCAAGATAATGCCAAAATTGCCCTTTCCGTGGCAGTTTATAACCACTATAAGCGTATCTATTTTTCCGGCGATGACGTGGAGATTACGAAAAGCAATGTGCTTTTGCTGGGCCCCACCGGTGTGGGCAAGACTTACCTGGCCCAAACCTTGGCGAAACTGCTGGATGTGCCCTTTGCCATTGCCGATGCCACCACGTTAACGGAAGCGGGCTATGTGGGCGAGGACGTGGAGAATATCCTTCTCAGGCTCATCCAGGCGGCGGATTACGATATTTTCAAAGCCGAGCGAGGCATCATCTATATTGATGAGATCGACAAGATCTCCCGTAAATCCGAGAACCAGTCCATCACGCGGGATGTCTCTGGCGAAGGCGTACAGCAAGCCCTTTTGAAGATTTTGGAGGGCACGGTTGCCAGCGTCCCCCCCAAGGGAGGAAGGAAGCATCCCCAGCAGGAGGCTATCAACATCAACACCTCCAATATCCTGTTTATCTGTGGAGGCGCTTTTGATGGGCTGGAAAAGATTGTCCAAAAACGTGCCGCCTCCAGTTCTCTGGGATTCGGGGGAGAGGTTCACGGCAAAAAGGAACTGGACCGCATCGACTGGATGAAGGATGTCACTCCTCACGATCTGGTAAAATATGGCCTTATTCCTGAGCTGGTGGGCCGTATTCCCGTTATCACCGCGCTCAACGCCCTGGATGAGGAATCTCTGGTGCGCATTCTGCGGGAGCCCAAGAACTCCTTGGTCAACCAGTATAAAAAGCTGTTTGACTTGGACAAGGTGGATTTGGAGTTTACAGAGGACGCTTTGGCCGCGATAGCGAAAAAGACGCTGGAGCGCAAAACAGGGGCCCGGGGCCTCCGCTCCATTATGGAGGACCTGCTGATGCCCCTGATGTATCAGGTCCCCAGTGACTATACCGTGGAAAAGGTGGTTGTAACCCGGGAAACTGTGGAGCACGGCGCCCCCCCTCAGATCACTTACAATAAAGACAGGAAACCCGTGAAGATCAAAATTACCCAGCCTAAGCGGCGAACCCGGCGGGATTCCGTCTCATAAACACACAGAGAAAGGCTGCTGCCGGCCCAACCGGCCCCAGCCTTTTGCTGGTATATAGGAGTACATACATGCAAATGTTTACAGAGGACAATCCAAAAATTGAAAACGAGCTGGTTCTCCCAGTTCTGGCAGTGCGGGGCCTTGTTTTTTTCCCCGGCATGATGCTGCAATTTGATGTGGCGCGGAAAAAGTCTGTGCTGGCCATCTCTGATGCCCTCTCAAAGGACAGGCTGATCTTCCTGGTCTCCCAAACAGACCTCTCTGATAAGGAACCCACCGGTGATGATCTGTACAAGACCGGCGTCATTGCCCGGATCAAGCAGGTGATGCATCACTCTGAGGAGGGCGTAAAACTCCATGTAGAAGGTGCCTGCCGCGGAGAGATCAGCACACTTTTGCAGGAGGAACCCTTCCTGCTGGGGCAGATTACCAAATGCCCTGTGCTGACCTATAAGCCCTCTTACCGTTCTGAGGCTTTGCTGCGCATTGTCCATGAAAAATTTGACGAGTATCTGCGGCTGTTCAAGCATGTGCCTCCGGATATTCTGCTGGGGGTGCTGCAGGAAAAAGACTGCGGACGCCTGGCGGACTACATCGCTTCCAATATATCCATTGACTTCGAGCGCAAGCAGTATATCTTAGATGAGCTGCGGCCTTTAAAGCGCCTGCAAAAGCTGATTGACGTACTAACGGAGGAAATCAAGATTTTGTCCGTGGAAAACGAGATCAACCAAAAGGCCCAGGCGCAGATGGACGAAAACCAGCGGGAGTACTTTTTAAAAGAGCAGCTGCGGGCCATTACCAGCGAGCTGGGGGAGGACGATAATCCCCAGCAGGAAGCTGATGAACTGCGGGAGCGTGTGTTGGCCCTGGGGCTTTCTCAGGTCTGCGAGGAGAAGCTGCTGAAAGAATGCGACAAGCTCTACCGCATGCCCTATGGCTCTCACGAGGCCAGCGTGATCCGTATGTATTTGGACACCTGCCTGGAGCTTCCCTGGAAAAAATCATCAAAAGAGAAGTTGGATCTAGTTCGGGCCCAGCGCATTCTCGACCGGGACCACTATGGCCTGGAAAAGGTCAAGGAGCGTTTCTTGGAGATTTTGGCCGTGAAGAGCCTGGCCCCCCAGCAGACAGGGCAGATCATCTGTTTGGTGGGACCGCCCGGTGTGGGCAAAACTTCCATTGCCCGTTCCATCGCACAGGCTACCGGCAGAAAATATGTGCGGGTTTCCCTGGGAGGCGTCAGCGATGAGGCGGAAATCATGGGCCACCGGCGCACCTATGTCGGCTCTATGCCCGGCCGCATCATCAGTGCGGTGAAACAGGCCGGGGTAAACAACCCCTTGCTGCTGCTGGACGAGATTGACAAGCTGGGACAGAATTTCAAAGGGGATCCTGCCTCCGCTCTCTTGGAGGTTCTGGATCCAGAGCAAAACGCCGAGTTCACAGACCATTACATTGATCTACCCTTTGACTTGAGCAACGTGCTCTTCATCACCACCGCCAATGACGCCAGCCGCATCCCCGGCCCGCTGTACGACCGGATGGATATTATCGAGCTGGGCAGCTATACTTTGGAGGAAAAGTTAAACATCGCTTCACGCCACCTGATCAAGAAACAGCTGAAAAAGCATGGTATCAAAGCCTCCCAGCTGAAGTTTTCCAAGGCAGGGCTGAAGGAACTGGTGGAAGGCTATACCCGAGAGGCCGGCGTTCGGACGCTAGAGCGCTTGATCGCATCGGTCTGCCGCAAAGTGGCCAAGATGATCGTGTCCGACCCAGAATTCACCTCCTTCACTGTGAAACCAGAAAACCTGGAGAGCTTATTGGGGCCGCGGAAGTTTACAAAAGATCAGCTTGCTGGCGAAGACACGATTGGGTTGGTAAATGGCTTGGCCTGGACCAGTGTGGGCGGCGAGCTGCTCCCCATTGAGGTCGCTGTTATGGAGGGCACTGGGAAAATCCAGCTCACGGGCTCCCTGGGCGATGTGATGAAAGAATCTGCGGGTGCGGCCATCACTTGTATCCGCACCCGGGCGGGAGCGCTGGGAATCTCCCCCAAGTTCTATGAGAAATGTGATATTCACATCCACGCGCCGGAAGGGGCTGTGCCCAAGGATGGCCCTTCTGCAGGCATTGCCATGGCAACAGCGATCACTTCTGCACTGTGCGGCATTCCTGTACGGCATGATGTGGCTATGACAGGGGAAATTACTTTACAGGGAAGGGTGCTTCCCATTGGCGGGCTGAAAGAGAAATCCATGGCCGCTTACAAAAATGGTATCCATACGGTAATTATCCCTGCGGAAAATGTGCCGGATCTGGCCGAGGTGGACGCTGTTGTAAAAGAGCACATACAGTTCATCCCTGTCAAACGGGTGGACACCGTGCTGGAGACAGCCTTAACCCATATGCCGCGCCCTGTGACCCAAGAGCCTGTGGGGCTTCCTTCTGAGATGGCGGCGAAGCATCAAAAGGCTCCTGAGTTATATCAATAACCTTTGCATAAGGAGAATACCGTGAATTTTCAAAAGGTGGAATTTGAACTGGCGGCCGGGCGAAAAGACCAGCTTCCCAGGGGGGAACTGCCAGAAATCGTGTTCTCCGGGAAATCCAACGTGGGGAAATCCTCCCTCATCAATAAATTGGTAAACCGGAAGGCGCTGGCCCGGGTCAGCGCCACTCCTGGAAAGACGGCCACCATCAACTTTTATAAGCTTCCAGAGTGCCGTTTAGTGGATCTTCCTGGCTATGGCTATGCCAGAGTATCCAAAAGCGAGCGGGACCGTTGGGCTTCTCTAGTAGAAGGGTACTTTGCCCAGGATAGGAACATCGCCCTGGTAATTCAACTGGTGGATATGCGCCACAAGCCTACGGCGGACGATTTACAGATGGTGAATTTCTTGCTGCAGACTGGCCGCCCTTTTATAGTAGTCTGCACCAAAAGCGATAAGCTTAACCGGACGGAGAACCAGCAGCAGACAGGCTTGTTCGATGAGCTGTTCCGAAGCCAGGGCATTTCTTGGCTTCCCTTTTCGGCAGTAAAGGGTGTTGGCTTAGAGGATGTTAAGCAAGCTATAGAGAACGCTGTAGGCAGCGCTCAGAATATCGAAACGAAATGAGGGACTGGATGTGATTTCGCATTGCCTTGGCGTGAACAGCGCCGGCCATTTGGAGATCAGCGGCTGCGATACCCTGCGTTTAGCGGAACAGTACGGCACGCCGCTGTATGTGATGAGCGAGGATGAGATTCGAGAGACTTGCCGCCGGTATGTGGCCTCCTTTGAAAGAAATTATGGCGGCCGCGGCAAGCCGATTTATGCCAGTAAAGCATTCAGCTGTAAGGAGATCTACCGGATCGTTCTTAGCGAGGGGCTGGATGTGGAAGTGGTGTCTGGAGGCGAGCTTTATACGGCTCTGCAGGCAGGCGTGCCGGGACGGCAGATCCATTTCCAGGGAAATAACAAGTCCATCGGCGAGCTGACCATGGCCCTGGAAAACGGCGTGGGGGATATCGTGGTGGACAACCTCTCCGAGCTGGAACGGCTGGAAAGCCTGGCAGCGGAACGGGGCGTCACCGCGCCCATTTCCTTCCGCATCAAGCCAGGTATCGACGCTCACACCCATGAGTTCATCCGCACCGGTCAGGTGGATTCCAAATTTGGATTGGATTTGGCCAGCGGAGAGGCCATGGACGCACTGCGCCGAGCCAGTGAGTTGGAGCATGTGGTGGTAAAGGGCCTTCATTGCCACATCGGCTCCCAAATTCTGGAAAAATCCCCCTTCGTCCATGCGGCGGAGGTTATGCTTCAGTTTTTTTCCCAAGTCCGTGAGGAGCTGGGAATGACCTTTGAACACCTGAACCTGGGCGGTGGATTTGGCATCCATTACACGGAGCGGGACGATGCCATCCCCTATGAGGAATACATGGAGGATGTCTCTGCCATGGTTCACGCCAAGTGCCGGGAGCTGGGGTTAGATTTGCCCTATATTTTCATTGAGCCAGGCCGTTCCATCGTGGGCGAAGCGGGCATCACTCTGTACACTGTGGGGAACATCAAGCACATCCAAGGTGTGCGGGACTATGTGGCCATTGACGGCGGCATGTTCGACAACCCCCGTTACGCTTTGTACCAGTCCGCCTATACATGCATCCTTGCCAATAAGGCAGGGGAACCGGCGGATTACACTGCCACCATTGCCGGCAAATGCTGTGAAAGCGGCGACCTGATCCAAGAGCATACCCTGATTCAGAAGCCGGAGGAAGGGGATATCCTCGCCGTGCTTTCCACAGGGGCCTATAACTATTCCATGGCCTCCAATTACAACCGGAATTTAAAACCTGCCGTTGTGATGGTCTCCCGCGGGAAGTCCCGCATTGTGGTCAAAGGAGAGACCTATGAGGACTTGGTGCGCAATGATGTGTAGTTTTCCTGTTTACTTTTCTGCTTTTCTATGCTACAATTCTAAAGCATAAAGTGCTAGGGAAAGGAAGTGCGGAAGTATGAATGGAAAGATTCAGGACAAGAATGTAGATTTTTTATTTCAAGCTATTTTGGCTCTGGAGACGCCCGAGGAGTGCTATCGCTTTTTTGACGACCTTTGCACGGTGCCAGAGCTGAAGGCCATGTCTCAGCGGCTGGCTGTGGCCCATATGCTCAGCCATAAGCGGGTTTATAGCGATATTGTGACAGAAACAGGAGCTTCTACCGCTACCATCAGCCGTGTGAACCGTTCGCTGAACTATGGGAGCGATGGGTATGAACTGGTATTCCAGCGCCTGGATAAAGAGGAGAAGCAAGCGTGAAAAGCTACTCCGTTTTCGCCCAGTATTATGACGAGCTCACGGAGAATGTGGAGTATTCCCGCCGGGCGGAATACCTTTTGGAGCTGATGCGCCGTTTGGGGCATCAGCCGGGTTTGACATTGGATCTGGCCTGCGGCACGGGATCTCTCACGCTGGAGCTGTACCGCAGAGGCGTGGATATCTACGGTGTGGATGGCTCGGTGGAGATGCTCTCAGAGGCCCGCATGAAATGCGCAGAGGCTGGGGCGGATATCCTGTTTTTGTGTCAAAAGATGCAGTCCCTGGACCTATACGGCACGGTAAAGACGGCTGTTTGTACCTTGGACAGCTTGAATCACTTGAAAAACAGGGAAGAACTTCAGCAAGTGCTCTCCAGGGTATCTTTTTTCATGGACCCGGGGGGATATTTTCTCTTTGACATGAACACCCTGTATAAGCACCAAGTCCTGCTTGGGAATGAGACCTATGTCTATGAGATGGAGGATGTTTACTGTGTGTGGCAAAACCGCTGCCACACAGATGGCAGGGTGGACATCCAACTGGACTTTTTCCAGCCCCAGGGGTCTCTCTATACCCGCAGCACCGAGCGTTTTACCGAACGAGCCTACCCCGTGGAAGAGGTGCTGGCGATGCTCAAAAAAGCTGGGTTTGAAGAGGTCCAGGTCTTTGACGAGCTGACTTTCAATCCCCCGCGCAAGGACAGCCAGCGCCTGGTTTTCGCTGCCAAAAAGCAAGGAAGGAACGAATCTGTATAATGGATAAGATTTTACGAACGATCACCTCGGATGGAAGCCTGATGGCCTCTGCTGTGGATTCCAGCCAGATTGTCTATACTGCGCAAAGAATTCACGGGCTTTCCAAAACAGCCTGTGCCGCTTTGGGACGGCTTTTGACCGGCGCCTCTCTGATGGGGAACCAGCTGAAGACAGAGGGGGCCTCTCTGACCCTGAAGGTCAACGGAGGGGGTCCCCTGGGCAACCTGGTGGCCATCTCCGATGCTCACGGCAATGTCCGCGGCTATGTGGACCACCCGGAGGTTGAATTGCCTTTGAAACCCAATGGCAAAATTGACGTGGGCGGCGGCGTGGGAACCCAGGGCCGCCTGGCCGTCATCCGAGATCTGGGAGAAAAAGAGCCTTATATCGGCCAGGTAGAGCTTATCAGCGGGGAGATTGCTGAGGACTTGACCAATTACTATGCCAGCAGCGAGCAGATCCCCACGGTATGCGCCTTGGGTGTCCTGGTGGACAAGGAGAGCGGGGAAGCCATGCTTTCCGGCGGCTTGCTGATCCAGGCCCTGCCGGGTGCGGACAACGCTGCACTGGACCGCTTGGAGCGGAATATCGCTAAGCTGGACTCTGTCACCACCATGCTGGCCAAAGGCTTGACGCCGGAGGAAATGTGCCGTGCTGCCCTTGAGGGCTTCGAGGTAGAGATTTTGGACCAGGCACCTGTACATTATGTGTGCAACTGCAGCAAGGAGCGCTTCGCCCGTGGATTGCTCACACTGGGAAGCCGGGAACTTTTAAGCCTGCACGGGGATGAGAGGGAAGAGGTGGAAACGGTCTGCCACTACTGCAACAAGAAGTATGTTTTCACCAAGGCAGAGATCGCCGAGCTGGCCGGCCAGGCAGCGCAAGCAGAGAAAAATAATTCTTGAAATTTTTTGGAAAACCGCTTGACAAATGAGAACAAATCGTGTAAGATATTAAACGTCGCTGATGAAGCGAAGCAAAATGTGTGAAGGGCTTACGGGGGCATAGCTCAGCTGGTTAGAGCACCTGCCTTACAAGCAGGGGGTCACAGGTTCGAGTCCTGTTGTCCCCACCATACACACTGTTTGTAGGGTTGGATAAGTTTTTATCCCCCTTGCATATGGCCCGGTAGTTCAGCTGGTTAGAACGCTAGCCTGTCACGCTAGAGGTCGACGGTTCGAGCCCGTTCCGGGTCGCCATATTTGCCTCTGTAGCTCAGTTGGTAGAGCAGGGGACTGAAAATCCCCGTGTCATTGGTTCGATTCCGATCGGAGGCACCATTGCGGGAGTAGCTCATCTGGTAGAGCGCCACCTTGCCAAGGTGGAGGTAGCGAGTTCGAGCCTCGTCTTCCGCTCCAAGATGTGAAAAGACGCTTATTTTTAGCAAGTAAGCGTCTTTTCTTTCCGATGGTGACATAGCCAAGTGGTAAGGCATGGGTCTGCAAAACCCTGATTCCCCGGTTCAAATCCGGGTGTCACCTCCAAAAAAGCACCTCTGTTCGAGGTGCTTTTTTCTTTGCATTTTTCGAGATTGAAGAAAGATAGAAGAAGCAGGAAGGGGATCACATAAGCGAGATCCCCCTCCTGCTTCTAATTTGATTATAGCAGAGACTCCGCCAGCTCTGTGGCATACCGCACAGAGGCCATAGCGTCCTTGCCGTAGAAGTTCGCCCCAATGCTGTCGGCGTACTCCTGCGTAAGCACTGCGCCGCCCACCATGATTTTTACCTGCGGCACTTCCCTTCGGAGCAGCTCGATGGTCTCCTTCATATTCACCACAGTAGTCGTCATCAGGGCGCTAAGGCCCACCAGCTGGGCATGCTCTCGTTGCACTGCCTCTAAGACCAGCTCCGGAGGAACGTCCTTTCCCAGGTCAAACACACGGAATCCGTAATTCTCCAAAAGAACCTTAACGATGTTCTTCCCGATGTCATGGACATCTCCCTTTACCGTGGCAATAACAATGGCCAGCCGGCTCCTCCCGGTATCTTCCTGGCCCTGCAGTTGGCCTTTAATGACTTCGAACGCCGCTTTAGCTGCTTCAGCGCTCATCAGCAACTGGGGCAGGAACAGCGTTTTCTTTTCAAACCGGTCGCCCACCGCGTCCAAAGCGGGAACAATCTCCTCGTTGATAAGCTCTAAGCCTTCCCGGGTTTGCAGGGCAGCTTCTGCAGCCTGATGGGCCGCGTCTTTCAGCCCCCTCTCAATTGCCTCTCGCAGGGTATAGGAAGCATTCGCGGCTGATGCTTTGGGAACAGGCGCCTGTTCCTGTCCATAGGCGGCGATATAGTCCATGCAGCTTTCATCCCAGCCAGACAGCACACAATAGGAACGATAGGTGCGCATCATTTGTTCAGACAAGGGATTCATAATGGCCGCATCCAATCCCCGCTGCAGGGCCATCAGGAAAAAGGCGGCTGTGATATTTTCCCGCTGAGGCAGCCCAAATGACACATTGGACACTCCCAAGGAAGTTTTTACCCCCAGCTCCCGTTTAATGCGTTCCAGGGCCTCCAATGTGACAAGAGCGGCATCCTGGCCAGCGCTGACCGCCATCGTTAAGGGGTCAATTACAATATCGCTGCGGGGGATGCCATAGGACAGGGCTGTCTGCACAATGCGCCGGGCCGCCAGAAACCGCCCCTCCGCAGTTTCCGGAATCCCCTCTTCCGTAATGGTCAGGCCGATGACCACCCCGCCGTACTTTTTCACCAAGGGAAAAATCGCCTTCATGGAAGCGCTCTTCGCTGTCACTGAGTTGACTAGGGGTTTCCCGTTGTAACACCGCATGGCACGTTCCATGGTCACCGGGTCAGAAGTGTCAATTTGTAAGGGAAGGGAAGATACCGCCTGCAGTTCTTGGATCACTTGGCACATTAAGGCGGGCTCGTCAATTTCCGGCAGTCCGACATTGACATCCAATATATGGGCCCCAGCATCTTGCTGGGCAATGCCTTCCCGGAGAATATAGGGAATGTCCCGATCCCGCAGGGCCTGTTTAAATTTCTTTTTACCCGTAGGATTGATGCGTTCGCCAATGATGACCGGGGCCTTGCCGATCTCCACCCAATGGAGGCCGGAGGTGACCACCGTACGGGAGGGGAGGGGAAGAGGCTGGCATCCCAGCCCGGCGCAAGCAGCGGCTGTCCGGCGGATGTGCTCTGGAGTGGTGCCGCAGCATCCTCCCACCACCCAAGCGCCTCCCCGGGCAATTTCCCCCATCCAGCTGGCAAACTCCTCCGGCCCCACATTGTAGCAGGTTTTGCCATCCCGCTCTACAGGAAGGCCGGCATTGGGGTTTACCACAATGGGAAGGCCCGTCAGCTCCCGCAGCTTTGGCAGCAGGCCGGCCATCTGCTGGGGACCAAGGCCGCAATTGAAGCCAATCGCATCCGCGCCCAGGCCCTCCAGCACGGCGGCAGCCACGGCAAGCTCCCCTCCCGTGAGGAGCTTGCCATCCTCATCAAAGGTCATGGTGACGAACACCGGCAGGTCTGCGTTCTCCTTCGCAGCCAGCAAAGCCGCTTTTGCCTCATAAATGTCGCTCATAGTCTCAATGAGAACCGCCTCTGCCCCTGCAGCCGCTCCTGCGCGAACCATCTCTGCGAAAGCGGAAACAGCATCTTCAAAGTCCAGCTCTCCCAAAGGCCGAAGCAGCTTGCCAGTTGGGCCAATATCCAAGAATACCGTACCCTTGCCCCAGTCCTCAACAGCCTGTAGGGCATTCTTTACGCCAGCAGACACCACCTCTTCTACTGTGTGTCCGCTGCCCTTCAGTTTAAAGCGATTGGCTCCAAAGGTGTTGGTTTTCAGAAAATCCGCTCCAGCCCGCAGATAAGAGCGGTGAATCTCTATCAGTTCCTCCCGGTGGGAGAGGTTCCAGAGCTCCGGCAGTTCTCCCGGTAAAAGCCCCTTTTCCTGTAGAACCGTCCCCATTGCGCCATCAAAAAAGCGTATCTTTTCCCCCAATTGACTGAATACCTTGTTCATGTGCCTCCATCCTTTCTCTACACGATTAGGGTTCTCACTCGTCCGTTCTGCGAAATGGGCAATTCTCCGAAGCACAGGCCATACACCTTCCCACATGGCAAAGAGAGGGATCCGGGGAAAGCCCTACCACACCTGTAATGGACTTCATAGGAAGCATCAAACAGCTTTCTGTCAAGGTGATTCCTATTTTTTTGGAGACCTGCAGGACCTCGAATAAAAACCGTTGACAGGAAAGGGGAAAATCGCCGTAGCCAGGGCTGTACCGGGGCCGCAAGTATAGGCTCCGGTCCCTTGCGTAGGTCCGGATGTCCTCTTGGGCCGCATCAGCCTGCTCCTCCGTATAAACGGCGGCACAGGCCTGCAGCACTGGCACCAAAGGCATGTCTGTCAGCTCGCAGCGTTTAATTAGGGCATCGACCCCGGGCCCCAGGGTAAAAGCGGTGAGGAAAGCCTCCTTGCAGCCCCGCAGGTGGTCCGCCAGTGTGGAGCTGGACAAATACGTTCCACCCAGCGTGACGCCCCCCCGCTCTACAACTAGGGAAAAACGCCCGGAAACATACCGGGGGCTGGCGGCCCGCACCACCTTTTCCCACGCCTGGCCGATCATCCCTTCCAGCTGCGGTTCGCGGCAGGAAGCCCCCAAGTATCGAAGGATCTCCTTTTGATTCATAACGGGCAGCTCCTCCTCAGCGCAGAATGTGGCTGAGATTTTCCATAATTTTTGCCGCAGTCTGGGGCCGGTTCATGGTGTACAGATGGATATACTTAACACCATTGGCCACAAGGTCAATAATTTGTTCTGTGGCATAGGCAATGCCCGCCTGCTCCATCGCTAGGGGGTCATCAGAAAACTTATCGGCAATCGCCTTAAAGCGGGGAGGAAGAGAGGTACCGGAGAGTTCTGCGCTGCGCTTGACCTGTCTGGCATTGATAACAGGCATAATGCCAGGAATCACCGGCACCTGAATGCCAACGGCCAGCACCCGGTAGAGAAAATTGTAGTAGACATTGTTGTCAAAAAACATTTGCGTTGTAAGGAAATCACATCCGGCCTCTACCTTTTCCTTCAGAAAAGCAATGTCATCCTCTTTGTGTTCGCATTCCACATGGCCGTCGGGATAGCAAGCGCCGCCAATGCAGAAATCGCCTTGGCTTTTTATGTCTCGAATCAAGTCGATCGCATAGGTATAGGGGCCGGGCACATACTCCTTGGGCTTATCCCCGCGCAGGGCCAAAATATTTTCGATCCCCCGCTCCTTCATTTCCGCCAAGCGCTGGCGGATATCCTCCTTAGTGGAGTCACAGCAGGTGAGGTGGGCCAAAGCCGGCAGATGATGGCGTTCCTGAATGTAAGAAGCCACCTCCACCGTTTTTTTCGAGGTGCTTCCGCCCGCGCCATAGGTGACGCTGATAAAGTCCACCCCCAAAGACTGGATGGCGTCCACCGTTTCAAAGATACCGCTGAACGCAGTGTCCTTTTTAGGAGGGAATATTTCACAGGAGATGGTCACTTTCTTCTGCCCGAACAGGTCTTTTATCTTCATACTAGAGGCTCACGTCCTTTCTCGTTCCATAGTAAAGTATATTTATTTATTTTACCATGCGCCGGGAAAATTGGAAAGGGAATAGTGAAAAAACTTGCCGCATATGCTGTCCCAAGTGGGGGGGAGCTTTATGAAATTGAATCGAAAACTGCTGTTTTGGCTGCTGTTCTGCGCATCGCTGGCTCTGTTTTGCTTACAAACCGCAGAGGCCTTCGGAGTGGTGGCCTTTCACGCTGCGTTCTTCGAGAAAAAGGCAACTGTCGTCATCGACGCGGGGCACGGGGGAGAGGACGGCGGCGCGGTAGGAGTCAACGGCCTGGTGGAAAAGGATGTAAACCTGGCGATCGCCTCGGCGCTGGCCGAGAACCTGCGAGCCGCCAATTTCACCGTGGTTTTGGTAAGGGACGGGGACTATTCCGTAGGGGACCAAAGCCTTTCCACTATTTCGGAGAGGAAGACCTCTGACACCAAAAACCGGGTACGGCTTGTGGAGGAAACAGGGGACTGCATCCTGGTCAGCATTCACCAAAACAAGTTTGAACAAAGCCAGTACAGGGGGGCGCAGATGTTCTATTCCCCCAATAATCCAGAGAGTGCCGTATTGGCTGAATGTATCCGGCAAAGTGTGGTGGAGTCTTTACAGCCGGAGAACACCCGCCAAAACAAAGAGGCAGGGGAGGAGATTTATTTGCTCTCCCAGGTACAGGTTCCAGCGGTCCTAGTGGAATGCGGCTTTCTGTCCAATCCCGAGGAAGCGGCGCTGTTGGAAAAAGAATGTTATCAGCAGGACATGGCTGCCGCCATTTACAACGGGCTGATCTCTTTTCTGGAACAGAGAGAAAGCGCAGAGCAGGGGGCTTCTTCTTCCGGGAGATTTGTGGTATAATGTGGTATAATATTTTTATATCGCAACTGCCCAATACGAAAACGGAGAGAATGACTATGGCTTCAAAAAGCAAGTGGATCTACCAATGCAGGGAATGCGGATTTGAGTCCGCCAAATGGATGGGGAAATGCCCCAGCTGCGGGGAGTGGAATACCTTTGAAGAGGTTGTCAAGGAGGCCTCCGCTCCGCAGAAAGCCCCTTCAGCGGGGACCAGGATCTCCCGTCCCACCCCCATCAATGAGATCAGCATGCAAGAGGAGTCCCGCTATCACACCGGCCTTTCAGAGCTGGACCGGGTGCTGGGGGGAGGCATCGTCAAAGGCTCCCTTATCCTCATCAGCGGAGATCCGGGCATTGGAAAATCCACGATGTTGCTGCAAATCTGCGAGCATCTAGGGGAAAGCCTGCGCATTCTCTATGTGTCTGGGGAGGAATCAGCCCGGCAGATTAAACTGCGCGCTTCCCGCCTGGGGGTGCACAGCCCTAATCTAATGGTTCTTACAGAGACGGACGTGCAGTATATTGTGGAAACAATCCGCTCTGAAAAGCCTGATCTGGTAATGATTGACTCCATTCAAACCATGAACCACACCGATCTAAACTCCTCTCCTGGCAGCGTTACACAAGTGCGGGAATGCACAAATGCCATGATGCGCTGTGCGAAGTCCCTGGATATCCCCATTATCGTGGTGGGCCATGTAAACAAGGACGGGGCCATTGCCGGGCCCAAAGTGTTGGAACACATTGTGGATGCCGTGCTCTATTTTGAGGGTGACCGGCAGATGACTTACCGCATCCTGCGGGCGGTAAAGAACCGCTATGGTTCCACCAACGAGATTGGCGTGTTCGATATGGGGGAGGGCGGCCTCCGGCAGGTAGAAAATCCCTCCCAGGCCATGCTGTCCGGCAGGCCTAAAGATGTTTCTGGCACCTGTGTCACCGCCGTGATGGAGGGCACCCGTCCCATTCTGGCGGAAATCCAGGGACTTGCCACCACCTCAGGGTACGGCACCCCACGAAGGATGGCCACAGGTTTCGACTACAACCGCATGGCGCTGATCTTAGCGGTGCTGGAAAAGCGGGCAGGCTATTACTTTTCCAACCTGGACGCCTACGTCAACGTGGTAGGGGGGCTGCGCCTGGATGAGCCCGCTGTAGATTTGGCAGTGGCCATGTCGCTGATCTCCAGCTTAAAGGACAAGCCCATCCGAGAGGACACTGTGGTATTTGGCGAAATTGGTCTAGCAGGGGAGCTGCGCAGTGTCAGCCATGGGGATTTGCGCATTGCGGAGGCGGCGCGGTTGGGATTTACCCGATGTGTGCTTCCCAAACACGGTATAAAGAGCCTGAACGCTCCCTTGGGAAAGGAGATAGAGCTCATTGGCGCCCGAAACCTCCGGGAAGCCTTTGAGGCAGCCACATGAGCTGCTTTCTTCAGCATCCCCGGCTGCCAGACAGCCCCGTGCGTGCTGCCTTAGTCTCGGGAGAATTCCCTTGGCTAAAAGACGCCTTGGACACGTTGGGCATTACGTCCATTCAGACAGAGGAGGAGCGCCGCCTTCCAAAGCCTGTGCGCTTTCACCCTGATTTGCAGGTGAGCCCTCTTTACGATAAACAGATGTTCGTTTTAAAGAGGAGCCCTCTGAATAACCAATTGGCCCGGCAAGGCTTTTCGGTAAGCGAAACGGAAAGGTGCCCAGAACAAACCTATCCCATGGATGTGCTGTGCGGCGGCCTTGTATGGAACTCCTATCTGATCGGAAACCAGCGCGGTGTGGACCCTTCCATCCAGGAAGCCGCTCAAAAGCAGGGTTTACAGTTTTTGCCCGTAGGCCAAGGTTACTGCGCCTGTTCAGTGGCCTTAGTTGATGCAAACCACGCTATTACCGCGGACCGCGGTTTAGAGCGCGCATTAAAAGCTAAGGGATTTGAGGTGCTGTTGATCCGTCCAGGGTTCATAGAATTGCCTGGCTATGACACAGGCTTTATAGGCGGCTGCAGCGGAAAGCTGGCGCCGGACAAGCTGGCTTTCACAGGAGAACTTTCCAGTCATCCAGACGGAGAGCTCATCCGGGCTTTTTTGAAGAGCCAGGGGATCTCTGCTGTGGAACTGAGAAAAGGACCACTCTTGGATGTAGGCGGGATTCTACCGCTGCTTCAAGAGGGATAGAATGAGAGAACACGTACCTTAGAAAAGGGCGGCCCTTTTCTGGGGGCTAAAAAAATAGAGATAATTATACAAAATAGATATTTTGTATAATTCAGGGGAGGGCAAAACAGATTTTATGAGTTTTTCAATTCGAGATGAAATGCCGGAGCTTGTGCAGCAATATGCCCTGTATTTAAGGAATATCCGCGGTTTATCGCCTAAAACCGTGGAGGAATATTGTATGGACCTGCGTACATTTTTCCGTTTTCTAAAAAGCCGCCAGCAAGCCAGCGTTCCGTTTGATCAAATTTCCATTAAGGAGATCGACCTTCCTTATATCCGTTCAATCAAAACCGTCGACGTCTTTGAATTTATGAATTTCGTGGCAGACGAGCGGAACAATATGAGCTCTACACGGCAGCGGAAATCCACTTCGCTAAAATCTTTTTTTCAGTACCTTACAGTTCACGAAAAGTTTTTGGAGGAGAATCCAACGGAAAACCTGACTCCCCCCAAAAAGGCAAAGACTCTCCCCCATTTTTTGTCACTCGAACAAAGTATCGAACTTTTGAATGCAGTAGATGGGCCCGACGCAGAGCGGGACCGCTGCATTCTTACCCTTTTCCTAAACTGCGGCATGCGCCTTTCCGAACTGGTTTCCATCAACTTAGCAGATGTGATTCACAACAATTCCACCCTGCGCATCTGGGGCAAAGGCAATAAAGAAAGGATCGTCTATCTGAACCAAGCGTGCTTGGATGCGATCACCCAATATTTGGCAGTGCGTCCCAAAGATGGCGTCAAAGACCGGAATGCCCTGTTCCTCAGTAACCGCGGGACCCGGATCAGCCCAAAGACAGTTCAGGCGCTGGTCAAAAAATACCTGGACAAAATTGGCCTGAGCGGCCCTGGCTATTCTGTCCACAAATTGCGGCACACTGCCGCCACATTAATGTATCGCTACGGCCATGTGGATGTTCGCGTCCTACAGGACATTTTAGGGCATGCGAATCTGGGTACAACAGAGATTTACACCCATACTTCCAGCACGCAGATCGAAGAGGCGATGAACGCCAACCCTTTGGCTCACGAAGCCCCCTCTAAGAAGCCCCTCTCTCCCCCAACGAAATCCTCTGAAGAAGAGAATTCATAAAAAAGCACAGTGCAGCAAAAGCTGCGCTGTGCTTTTTTCTTTGCTTTTACTTTACTCTTTCTCTTCCGAAGAGCCCTGTTTCTTCAGCTCTGACTTTCGGATTAGACGCCCATTGACATAGACAAACTTGTCCTCATCGTCATCCTCGTCCTCATCCTCCGGTTCCGCAAAGAAACGGTCGCGCTCCTCCTCTTCCTTTTTCTCCGCTGCAGTGATACCGGTCCGCTGCTCTTCCAGCTTCTGCTGGTAAGGCTTGATCAGGTAGCGGTCCACAATGGGATATACCGTGAAATTGATGAAATAACTCACCAAAGAGAACAGCAGGCACACGGCCACTATCAGGAAGATCAGCACCGTAAGGGGCGTCAGAGGAATGGAGAAAACCAGGAAAAGCAGCGCTCCCAAAATAACGGTGATCAGCAGGTTGCGTCCCAAGCCAGCCACAGCAAAAATGAAAGCGTTGCGGTAAGCCTGGCTAAACTTCAGGTCAAAGGTGATGAACATGACCGGCAGGTAATACTGAGCGAACAGGAACAGAACTGCCAGCACAATGCACAGCCAGAAGGGGATGTAATACAGCCAGCCTTGCGAGGTGCTGTTAAGGTAGTAGATCATAGAAAAGCTGAGCACCAGATAAACCAGGTAAACGATCGCGCCATTCAGCAGGAAATACTTCCAGTTCCCCTTCACGGCATCCCAGAAATCTGACCAGACAAAGGCATGCTCCTCACGGGCAAAATTTCGAGTTACAAAGGTAAGGCCCGCCGTAAAGGGAGAAAGCAGAATTAAGGGCAGCGGCACCGCATACAACACCCAGGCGTCAATTTGCACCACCCCATCCCCCGAAGGAAGCTGCAGCACATAGTGGGTGGGAAACAGGAAAATAACCGCCATCAACACCAGGGCCACAATCGTTGGGATAAGGAAGATCAAGTTGAGCTGCACCAGCTTGCCGAATTTTCTGAGAAGAATCTCAAAAAAACGAACCGGCGCAGCTTTTGGGGGATCATCCTTGTTTACGCCGGGACCCGGCTTGTCGTAGTTTCCAAAAATACCGAGAAAAGCCAAAAGACCAACTCCATTTCACAAATCGTTCTTTTTACCCCAACTTCGCCTTGGGATGACAATTATTATACACCTGTTTTACATGGCTGTCCAGCAATTGTACATAGACTTGTGTAGAAGAAATATCCGCGTGGCCCATCATGGTTTGAATATCCTTTACAGAAGCCCCGTTTTCCAGCAGGTGAAGGGCAAAGGAATGGCGCAGGGTGTGCGGGGTGATCTCCTTGGTGATGCCCGCCTCTGTGGCATAGCCCTTTACAATTTTCCAAAAGCCCTGCCGGGTCAGCCGGCCGCCGTTTAAATTGACAAAGAGAGCATTCCCGCTCTCCGGCCCAGTAATGAGCCCGCGCATACGGTAGATATAATCAGAAACAGCCACCACGGCAGAAGGATAGACAGGAATAGACCGAACCCCTTTGGAACCCCGGCAATAGAGCACACCAGAGCGAAGGTTTAAGTCCTTGATATTCAAATTGATCAGCTCAGAAGCGCGGATGCCCGTGGCATACAGCAGCTCCAGCATCGCTTTGTCCCGGCAGCCCTTGGGCTCCGTGATATCCGGTTGAGCCAGCAACAGCTCAATCTCCTCTCCCGAAAGCACCTGGGGCAGCTTCTTCACCGTCTTTTCCAATTTAATCCCCTTTGCAGGATTGTTCTCAACCAGGCCCCGGAAGATCAAAAACTTATAAAAACACCGCACTGAGGCAAGGTTTCGGGAAATTGTCGTGGGCGACCGCTTCAGCTCATGGAGATGATCAACATACCCCTGCACCGTTTGCTCATCCGCTTGAAGGGGGTCGGTGCCGGTATCGGACAAATACTCCAGAAAATATAAGGTGTCCCGTAAATACGATTCCCTGGTATTGACCGAATTGGCCTTTTGATTTGTCAGATAATCACTGAACATGGAATAATAATCGCTGATGCCGCTCATGCTTTGTTGCCACCCTCTTTTTAACGAAATGCCCCATACACTGCCGCTGGGATACTGCCAGCCAGAGAAACCCCTACCGCACAGGATAAGAAGACCAATAGGTCATGCAAATACAGCTTGAAGTCCAAGCTGGCCCCATGGGCAGAGAAACCGGCCTTGGCCAGATAGCGAGAAAAAACCAGCGAACGCACTGCGAACAGCAAAAGCAGAACTCCTGAAGCCGCAGCAGCCGGTGTATATATCAACGCGGAATGGAGAAGCCCCCAAAGCTCGTCCCTCCATAAAAAGAAGGAAACGCCCAACCCCACTGTCACACCTCTAAAAAAGAGAAAAGCCGGCACCGCAAAAATGCCAAATGCGGTAAGCCCTAACAGAAACAAGGGGAGCAACCCAATCAGCGCATTGAGCAAAAGAGTGGAAAAGCAGGAGAGAAAACCGGATTCCATAAAGGAGATGCCCGAAAAACGCAAAGGCAGCACTCCACGGCCCTGAAACAGGGGAAGAAACACCCCAAAAGCCGTTCCCGCCGCTGTGCCCAAAACCAAAGCGCCAAGCAGCAGCAGAAAAGCCTTCCGGTCTGAAAAAAAGCGACTCCAGAATGGGTCCTCCTTTTCTCGGGAAACCCTCTGGACAGACGATAAGCGTTCCTTATCCATTTTCACAGCACCACATCCTTGAAGCCGGGAATCTTGTTCCATATATCATACGGGCAGCAAGGGCAGGATATTCACTGCTGTGAAAAATGAATGCTTCAAAAAGATTACAGGAAACTTCACTTCCTGTTTTTGGCTTTTACCACAAGAGCCGTAACGAAAAAATTTACGAAAATTTGTACCATATTCTTCGCAAATGCGAGGGAGAAAAAGGAAGATAATTTTCGAAAATCGCAATATATACTGTTTCTTCCTTGAAGCGAACCACATATATTGCGGTTTAAGGATTTCTCGGTTTTTCCAGAATCCATGCCGCTTTCCGGTGATCCGGCACCTTTTTCAAGGACCTTGCAGCTTGCTTTTATCGGGATATACTGCAGTTTCTCCCTGTGAATATATACTATAAACCATTCTGCGGATTTTTTCAAGGGAAAAGGCGAATATTTTCTCAATTTTATTTCAACCGAAAAAATTTATGTATTTTAGATTATGTAAACTAATGTATATTGTGCGGCAGGCGTTATGTTCATTCCACAACATTTTGTGTGTATAAAAAAACACACGCGGAAACCCACGTGTGTTTTTTCAAAATCACGGTTAGAATTTCACCTTTTTCCTGCGGTTCACTCCCAAGATCCCGCCAATGCATCCTCCCAAAAAGATCGCGGCCAGCCTGGCGGCCCCAGCCGGTGTGAAAAAAGTCCCCTGCAGCATCAACGAGACACCAGCGACACAACAAGCGAAAAACAATCCACAGGCAGCTCCCAGCAAAGCCCCCTTCTCCCCCACCAGCAAAGATGCAGACAGACCGCCCAAAAACACGGCCGAACACACAATCGCCGTGGCTACCACAGAGAGGAAGGGCCCGCGGGGAAGCTCCCCCACCCTGGCAACCACCAGAGAGGAAATTGCCAGAATCGCAGCTCCTGCCGCTGTGGCCACCACAACCGACAAAAGAATCCCTTTCAGTTTCTTCATATACACGATCTCCCCTCATACTTTTGGTATATCAATATGAGTTCAAAGGAGGCTTTAGGACAAAAAAAGAGGAGGCGCTGCACACGCCTCCTCAAAAGCCCGCCAGAGCGAACCACTTTTTAATTCTGGTCATCCTCGTGAACCGTGTCCACGCTGCCAATCGCCCAGCGCTTAACGCGAAGCTTCGCCTTATCACTGCCGGTCTCGATCACGATAGAATCTGTTTCGTCCTTAACCGCCACAATTCGGCCGCAGATACCGCCAATCGTGGTGATCTCATCCCCTACCTGAGCATTCTTCCGCATTTCAGCCTCTTTCTTCTTCTTTTTGCTCTGGGGACGGAAGAAGATAAAATACAGGGCCACAATAAAGACTGCGTACACCAGCAGCATGGCAATCATGCTGAGACCGCTGCCTTGAGCAGAAGCCGTTGAGTCAAGAGCCATCAAATGATTCATTGTCTATTGCACCTCCGAGTTAATGTTTAGATTATAACAAGAACCAGCGAAACTTGCAAGTAAAACGTGGAAATTCTTCCATTTAGATGCGCTTTCCCAAAGCCTCAATGTGTTCCTGATAGAAATGCTCGTAGCGCCCAGCATCCAGGGCCTCCCGAATGCATTCCATCAGATGGTTGTAAAAATAGAGGTTATGCATCACGGTCAAGCGCATGGCCAGCATCTCTCCTGCCTTGAACAGATGGTGGATGTACGCCCGGCTGAACTTCTGGCAGACAGGGCACTGGCAATTTTCGTCCAAGGGGGCCTCATCCAGCTCATACTTGGCGTTGAGCAGGTTCCGGCAACCCTCCCAAGTGAAGGCGTGGCCGTGACGGGCGTTGCGGCTGGGCATGACGCAGTCGAACAAATCCACACCCCGGCGGACCGCTTCCAGGATATTGGCCGGAGTTCCCACGCCCATCAGGTAGCGGATCTTATCTTTGGGCATGTGGGGCTCCACCGCCTCGATGATGCGGTACATCTCCTCGGTGGGCTCCCCTACAGCCAGGCCGCCGATGGCATAGCCGTCCAGGTCCAGCTCTGCGATGCGTTTCATGTGCTCCACCCGCAAGTCCTCGAAGGTGCAGCCCTGGTTGATGCCGAACAGCAGCTGGTGGGGATTGATGGTATCCTCCAGGCTGTTCAGGCGGACCATTTCCTTTTTGCAGCGCTCCAACCAGCGGGCAGTGCGCTCACAGGAGGCCTTGGCGTATTCGTAGGTGGCGGGGTTCTCCACGCACTCGTCAAAGGCCATGGCGATGGTGGAGCCCAGATTGGACTGGATGCGCATGCTCTCCTCGGGCCCCATGAAAATCTTGTGGCCGTCCACATGGGAGGCGAAGGTGACACCCTCCTCCTTGATGTTCCGCAGCTTAGCCAAAGAAAACACCTGAAACCCGCCGCTGTCCGTCAGGACGGGGCCGTCCCAGCCGGTGAACTTGCGAATGCCGCCCAGTTTTTTCACCGTTTCATCCCCGGGACGCAGGTGCAGGTGATAGGTGTTGCACAGCTGCACCTGGCAGTGCAGGTCTTTCAAATCGTAGGCGGACACAGCGCCCTTGATGGCCCCAGCGGTGGCCACATTCATAAAGGCGGGGGTCTGTACCGTGCCGTGAACCGTCTCAAATTCTCCCCGGCGGGCGGCGCCCTCCTGCTTGATAAGATGGTACATGTATCTACTCCTTCGGCTTCATCGTTCCACAAAAATGCGGCGCCGGGAAAGGCACCGCATCGTTCTTTCACGGAGTATTATACCGTGTTTCCTGGGGCGCGTCAAGGCTTATCCCATCAGGCCACTGTTTCGCAGCTGACAGGGGTGTAACCCGCCTCCGTGACAGCGTCCATCAACGCCTGGTCCGCCACATCCTGAGCCAAGGTGACAGTGGCCTTTTTGCTCTCCAGGTCCACCACAGCCTCGGTGACGCCCTCCACAGCAGCCAGGGCTTTCTGCACATGGGCCTGGCAGTGGGCGCACATCATGCCGTCTACAATCAATACTTTTTTCATTTCACTACTCCCTTTCTCGTTTTCCGGCTCCTGAGAAACTTCCTCCACAGGAGCCGCAGGGTTGGCTATGTCTATATGAGAAGCCTCCAAAACCGGAGCGCTTTTCTCCGCAATGGGCGCGCCTTTACGCTTGAAGAACCGCAAGCGCAGGGCATTGGTCACCACGCACACCGAGCTCAAACTCATGGCGGCGGAGCCAATCATGGGGCTGAGCCGCAGCTGGAGGGCGGGGTACAGCACCCCGGCTGCCAAGGGGATGCCCAGCACGTTGTAGAAAAAGGCCCAGAACAAGTTCATGTGGATGTTCCGCACCACAGCGCGGCTCAAATCGATGGCGGCGGCAACGTCGTCCAGGGAGTCCTTCATCAGCACCACGTCGGCAGACTCAATGGCGATGTCCGTGCCAGCTCCAATGGCAATGCCGATGTCAGCCCGGGTCAAAGCGGGGGCGTCGTTGATGCCATCCCCCACCATGGCCACCTTGTGGCCCTCCTCCTGGAGGGCGCGGATGTGGGCTTCCTTCTGGGTGGGCAGCACATCAGAGATAGCCTGCTCGATGCCCAGCTCCTTGCGGATGGCCTCCGCGGTGACTTTGTTGTCGCCGGTGAGCATCACCACACGAAGCCCCATCTCATTGAACCGCCGGATGGCCGCCCGGCTGGTCTCCCGAATGGTGTCCGCCACCGCGATGACGCCCAGCAGCTTTCCATCCCGGAGGAACAGCAAAGGCGTTTTTCCCTCCTGGGCCAACTGATCAGCCGCGGCTCTTGCGGCACTGCGCTCCTCCGCTGCTGTGGGAAGGTGATTCTCCTCCAAAAACGCCAAGTTCCCGGCCAGATACTCTCTGCCTTGCACCCGGGCATGAATCCCACGACCCGCCACCGCCTCAAAAGCCTCTGCTTTTGGAAGAGACAGCCCCAGCTGCCGAGCACGCTCCACCACAGCCTGCGCCAAGGGATGTTCGCTACCCAGCTCGGCAGCGGCAGCTTCGGCCAGGAATTGTTCCGCCGTCAAAGAGCGGTCCATCGGGAGGATATCCGTCACGGCAGGATGGCCCGAGGTGATGGTGCCGGTCTTGTCCAGGACGATGGTGTCCACGTTGTGGAGGTTTTCCAGGCTTTCAGCGGACTTAATCAAGATTCCCATTTCCGCAGCCTTGCCTGTGCCCACCATAATGGCCACCGGCGTGGCCAGGCCCAAAGCGCAGGGGCAGGAGATAACCAGCACGGAAATAGCGTTGGACAGGGCAAACTCAAAGCCCATACCGGCGATGAGCCACACAACGGCCGTCACTATGGCGATGGCGATGACCACCGGCACAAATACGCCGCTGACCTTGTCTGCCAGCCGGGCGATGGGCGCCTTGGAGTTGCTGGCTTCATCTACCAAACGGATAATCTGGGAGAGCGTAGTGTCCTCTCCCACCTTGGAAGCCCGAAATTGAAAAGTGCCATTTTTGTTTATCGTGGCGGAAATCACCGAATCGCCGGGACCCTTCTCCACAGGGATGCTCTCGCCGGTGATGGCAGCCTGGTCCACATAGCCGTGGCCCTCAGTGACAACGCCGTCCACCGGGATTCCCTCGCCGGGGCGGATGACCACAATATCCCCGGCCGCCACCTGCTCCGCGGGGATAGTCTGCTCCACCCCGCCCCGGAGCACCACGGCGGTTTTGGGTGCCAAATCCACCAGCTTGCCCAAAGCGTCTCCCGTTTTAGACTTAGATCTCGCCTCCAAATACTTGCCCACCGTCACCAGGGTGAGGATCATGGCAGAGGACTCAAAGTACAGGGCGTGGGCATACTCATGGATCACCTCCATGTCCCCGTGGCCGAACCCATAAGCCAGCCGGAACATGGCGAACAGTCCGTACACCAGCGACGCCCCCGAGCCAATGGCCACCAGGGAATCCATGTTGGGCGCCCGGTGCCACAGCGCCTTAAAACCCGTCTGAAAAAAATGGCGGTTGATAAACAGCACGGGGATTGTCAAAAGCAGTTGGGCCAGGGCGTTTACCAAAGAGTTTTCCATACCCACAAGGAACCAGGGCACCGGCAGCCCCATCATGCTGCCCATGGCAATGTACATCAAGGGCACCAGCAACACAATGGACGAAATAAGCCGGCGCTTCATCTGCTTTTGGCCGTTCAAGGCCTGGTCCTGCCGGGCCTGCCACTCGCTGCGGAAACCGCCCTTGCTTGGAGAGGCGGTTTGCCGTTCCAGAGAGGAGGCGCCGTAGCCGATTTTTTCCACGGCCTGGACGATGTCCTCCTCACCCACCTTGCTCTCGTCGTAGGAGACGGTCATCTGGTTGGCCAGCAGGCTGACGTTTACATCTGCTACGCCCTCCAGCTTGGAAACGCACCGGGTCACATTGGCTTGGCAAGCAGCGCAGGTCATGCCGGTGACATTATATTTTTCCGTTTTCATCAATCAGCTTCCCTCCTTACTTCAGCTTCTTGATAAGTTCCACCGCTTCATCCACAATCTGAGTATTCCCCTTTTGGATCTCTTCCACCACGCAGGTCTCTAAATGGTCCTGAAGAACCAGATAGCCAAAGGACTGCAGGGCGCTTTCCACCGCAGCTACCTGGATGAGGATATCCCCACAGTAACGGTTGTCATCCAGCATTTTGCCGATCCCATTTAATTGGCCGACCATGCGCTTCAGGCGGTTTTGCAGCAGCCGCAGTTCCTTTTCGCTGCGAGGCGTGGACTTATGATGATGGCAGCATTCTCCCGCTGCGGAGATCTGTTCCTGGGAAAGGTTTTGTTTTGACATGCGGTCTCGCCTCCGTTCTAAAATACCCATACAGGGTATTTCTTAAGTACGAGTATAATACCGGGCAGGGGTATTTGTCAATCCCTCTTTTGGAAAAAGTTCTGCAAGGCCGGTAATCACCCCAAACGCTCTGCATTTCTTCCTGTTTTAGGATACCCCTATCCCCTATTTTGCAAAACAAAAGATCGGACAGCCGCACGGGCTGCCCGATCGAAATTACCCCATATTTTCGCTTTTTTACTTTCCAAAGTAGGACCTGATCTCCTCCATACGCTGGCCCTGTGCCACATGAAAGGGACAGCGGGAATCGCAGTGGCCGCAGGAGACACAATCGCCGGCGGTCTTTTCTAAGTTGCTGTAATGGTCATAGGCCAGAACATCCCCCGCCCGGGCAAGGTCATAGTATTTATTGATAAGGCCCACGTCTAACCCTGCAGGACAAGGCTGGCAGTGATTGCAGTACACGCACACCCCGCTGGCGTCTTGGGGGGCAAAGCTTCCCAAGATGGAGTAGTCCCGCTCCTCAGCAGTGGCCTGCAGGAAGCCCAAGATACGCTTTAAATCCTTGCGGTCCCGCACACCGGGCAGCACCGTCAAAACGCCGGGTTTATCCAACGCGTATTGGATGCACTGGTACTCTGTCAACGCTTGGTGGAAGGGAGAAGTTTCCTTCTTTAAAAGCTGTCCGCCGCTGAAGGCTTTCATCACAGAAATCCCTACACCCTCGGCCTCGCACCGGCGGTACAGGGCCTGGCGTTCATCCACTTGACCATAGGCATATTCCCCGTGGCGGTAATCATAGGCCGGGTTGATGCTGAACATCACCATGTCGATCAGCCCCAGGTCCAGGGCCTTCTCCACCACAGCAGGGGTGTGGGAGGAGAGGCCAATGTGGCGTACCGCTCCCTGTGCCTTAAGGGTTTGGATGTACTCCAATGCGCCGCCTGTAACCGCTGTTTCCAAATCGGCCAGCTCGTCCACACAGTGGATGAAGCCAAAGTCGATGTAATCCGTCCGAAGGGATTTCAGCTGCCAGTCGATAGAACGCTTGATCTCTTCGAGATCCTGGGTCCAGCCGTATTTGCCGATGTGGTAGTCCGCACCGAAATGCACCTGAAGGTAGGCCTTATCCCGGCAGCCGGAGAGGGCCCTGCCATAGGCCATAAAGGGGGCAGAGTCCCCAGCGGCCATGTCAAAGTAGTTTACACCGTTTTCCAAGGCCATCTCCACGGTGGCCTGGATTTCCTTCTCCCCCACTTCGGCGGAAAGAGAGCTGTTCCCCAGGCCGATGACGCTGATCTGCTCTCCCCCATGGGGAAGCTTGCGGTATTCCATGAAGATGCCTCCCATCAGCCGCCCAGCTTGGCCGTAAAGTCGGCCATAGCCTCGGAGATCTTAATTCCCTGGGGACATACGGCCTCACAGCTGCGGCAGCCAATACAGGCGCTGGGCTGCTTCTCCGCAGGAATCGCAGACAGGGCCATCGGGGCAATAAAACCTCCCTGTGTAAAGCAGTGTTCGTTGTACAGCGCCAGCAGGTCGGGAATATCCAAACCCTGGGGGCAATGGCTTGTGCAGTAGTGGCAGGCTGTACAGGGCAACACGATCTTTTTCACCATACTGTCTGCGATGGAATGAATCGTCTCCAGCTCTTTCGCATTGAGGGGCTTGTCCTCGGCGAAGGTCTGAATATTTTCCTCCATCTGCTGCCGGTTGGACATGCCGGAAAGGATAACCTTTACACTGGGAAGGCTCTGCAGGTAGCGGAACGCCCAAGCGGGGATTCCTTCCTCAGGGCGAAGCGCCTTCAGTTTCTCCTCATCTTCTGGAGCCAGGGAAGCCAGCCTGCCGCCTCGCAGGGGCTCCATCACCCACACAGGGATATTCCACTGATCCAGCAGCTCCACTTTCTGCTTGGCGTTTTGAAACTCCCAGTCCAGATAATTGAGCTGGAGCTGGCAGAATTCCATATCCTTGCCATAGGCATCCAAAAAGCGCTGAATCACTTGATAATCCCCATGGGCAGAAAATCCCAGATGGCGGATACGCCCGTTTTTCTTCTGCTCCAGCAGGTACTCGTAAATGCCATATTGCGGGTCCAGATAGGCGTCAATGTTCATTTCGCAAACATTGTGGAACAGGTAGAAGTCAAAATATTCCACCTGGCATTTCTCCAGCTGTTTCTCAAAAATCTCCTGCACCTTAGGCATGTTGGAGAGGTCGTAGCCAGGAAACTTGGTAGCCAGATAAAAGCTCTCCCGAGGGTAACGGGCCAAGGCTTTTCCCATCACCAGTTCGGAATTTCCGTTGTGATAGCCCCAGGCGGTGTCATAGTAATTGACGCCGCTTTTCATAGCGAGGTCCACCATTTCAAAGGCAGCCGCCTCGTCGATGCGGGCATCATCCCCGTCTACAACAGGCAGGCGCATGGCACCCATTCCCAAGGCGGAGAGCTTCAAATCCTGAAAATCGCGGTAAATCATTTTGCAACGCTCCCTTTCTTTCACAGTATAGAACCATTATATTTCTTAGAGTTCACTGTAAGTCAAGAGAGAACCGCCGTTTTTTTACTGTCCTCCCATTTGAAAGCTCACCTCTGCCTCACCGTCTGACAGAGCCTGCTCCATTCCTTTCGGGTCCTCGACCAAGGCAAGGGGAGTATAACTGCCTGCAGAAGCAGCCCCGTATACCAGGCGTAAACCACTGGCCCCTTCTAAAATGAGCTGTCCTTCCCGCAGCGCAGAGGAATTCTCCACAGGGTCCTCTGGCAGGGATGCAGGAAGCTCAAAGCCCATGGTATTCTCCCCTGTCTCTTTCATCATCAAAGAGATGGGAAGCATCTCCGCAAAAGCGGAGGCAGATGCATTGTCCTCCAGCTCCGCGAAAAACACCTGCCCATTTATAGTGATTTGCAGCAGCTCTTCCTCTGCCCCGGGCGCGGAAAAAACGCTCTCAGGCGCGGCAGTGGGCCCAGCGGAAGCCGGCGCGGGGCTGGGTTGTGGCGTGGGGTCCTCTTCCTTGAGAAGCTCAGAGGAAAGCTGTGAGCTTTCGGAAGGCAAAGGGGTGCTTTTAGACGAAGAGTTCCCCTCGCCGGCGCAGGCCGTAAGGCTCACAAGCAAGAGCCCTGATAGTAAAAAAGCAAATAAGCGATGTTTCATGGCAAATTTCCTCTCTCTGCAGTTTGTGCCTTTATTATAGCAGAAGCGCGCGCTGAACGGGAATAGAAAGAAGGGGGATTGACATAAAATTTTTATTCTGTTACCCTAAAAAAAGGGTCGCCGGCGGTTCTCCAACAGAATACAAAGGAGAGCAAAACCATGCAACACATCACTTTTGAGGGGACACACTTTGAAATGGGGTTTCACTGGGGGTCCCTGCTGGCGAAGCGCGGCATATTTATTTTAGAACGCATCCCCTTCCCTCTTACAGAAGAGCGCGCAGCCTTTGCGGAGCACTGTCTCCCGGCCTACCAGGCGTATTTCCCGCAAATTTTAGAGGAAATCCAAGGGATTGCTTTAGGACAGGATTGCTCTGCTTTATCCCTGCAGGCAGCTTTATTCAGCATGTACGCCCTGCCCCCCGCCTGCCATTGTTCATGCTTTGCGGTGTCCAATAAGGAACACATCCTCTTTGGACGCAACAGCGATTTTCTCACCGGCTTGGAGGGGGACTGCTCCAATATGCTGTACCGGTTTCCCAGGGAGAGCAATTCCTATTCTTTTATGGGGGACACCACTTCCTTTATACAAATGGAGGACGGCGTCAACAAAGCGGGGCTGGCTGTGGGGCTGGCGTCCATTTATCCCCCCTCTATCCAGCCAGGGATGAACGCCGGGATGTTGCTTCGCTTTTTCCTGGAGAAGTGCGCCACCGTCCAAGAGGTGCTGGAATGGTCGGCAAGGCTTCCCATCGCTTCGGCGCAGACTTTTACCATTGCCGACCGAACGGGAAAGATTGCCCAGCTGGAGTGCTTCGCCGGAGGGATAGAAGCGCGGTTCCCCACGGAGGAACGCCCCTTTGTCTGCGGCGCCAACCTGTTTCACGCCCCCAGTCTTCGGGAGAAAAATGTCCCTGCTATTGACACTTGGCAAGCCCAGCGCCGCTATGAGACTATGGAATGCTTTTTATCCCGTTCCGCGCGGGAGATGGACTTAGCAGCAGCCCAAGAGCTTCTCGCCGGGGAACACGGGTTCCTGTGCCAGTATGACCCCTCCACAGGAAGGGATACTTTGTGGTCCGTCGCCGCGGACCTGGGGCGGGGACTTCTTTTCCGAGCAGAAGGGAATCCCTCCCGCTGCGCTTTTACAAGAGACGGACATTTCTGCTGGTAAAAGCTGATCTTTCATAAGAACGCCCCTTTCAGAGCTCTCTGAAGGGGGCGTTCTGTCGTTATCGTCCTCTGTGCTTTTCCTTTCGCTTCTTTTGCCGGAGGGCAAAACGCTCCTGCCGCTGCGTTTCCCGGCCCTGGTGAGAGCGCTGGCGTCGCTGCTCTTTGGCAGCTTCCCGCTGCAAACTCAGGGCCTGTTGGGACCTGGTGCTGGTGGGCAGGCCGGCCAGCTGACGCTGGATTTCCCGCTGGACCCGCTTGGGATTTTTCCGGGGAGCTTCTTCCTTTTCCTCCGCCACAGGAGGGCTGAACCGCAGCCCATCCCAATGATTCAGCAAAAATTCGTACACCTGATAGTCCTTGGGCTCCGCTCCAAAAGTGATCTTACACACCTGCAAAAGCCCTTCCGTCCAGCGCTCGTACAGGCCCACCCAAAAGGGCTCCTGAAAGAACACCGTCAGCTTCGCACCGTTTTCCGGCATAACAAAAACACCTCGCTGAAACGGCAAAGAAGGGACGACCGAGGCGGAAGGCTACTGACAGCGTTGCTGTGCCCGGACTACCAGCCGGGACTGTGTTTTTATCTTTACTCGTATTAAGATTTTCCCTTATTATAGCAGCTTTCGCTGCCAAAGGCAACTTCCTCAGGGATTGCAGCTGCCACAGGGCTCATAGCCCTGCGCTATGAGTTCCTCCCGGGTGCCATGGTACTCCTGACGATTCTTCTCGCTCATGCTGTCCACAGAGGAGCAGTCCGGCCGGTGGAACTTCTTGGAACTGGTGTTGAGAACGTAGTCTGCCTCCTGTTCTTCCGCCTGACTCTCCAGGGCGGAAAAGGCGGAGTCTCCGGTTTCCCAGCTTTCCCCTGTGGCGTAGTCGATTTCCACACCCGGCTGCACGTTGTACACATAGACGTGGAAGCAAACGCCCTCGCCTTCATCCTCCACGGAAAGGGCCTCCATCACCACGCCGCTGGCCACCAAGTTTTCCCCTTCAAAGATGGGGATTGCCCGGTAGAGCACGTGGTTTCCCGTCTCTTTGATATAATCCGCCACCATATTTTCAAAAGGGAGCATTCCCTCTACGTTCATATAGCGGGTGCCGGTGATGAGGTTTTCCTCATTGGCGTTCTCCCCTGTCAGCTGGAAGCCGATCAAATGGCAGCGGTTGTAGAGGGAACCGCCCTCTACAAAGTCATATTCCGCCTGCACCCATCCTGTGGGACGGACGCTGCTGATACTCTCCCGGTCCTCTGTGGGCATCAAATCTTGCCCAATACAGGCATAGGCCGGGCCGCAGCGCCCCAACGCATCCAAGGTACTGTACGTCTCGAAAGAGTCTGTAGTGCGTTCTTCCAAGGAAAAGCCCGGCTGGTTTCCGTCCAATTCCACATAGGGGGAACCGGAGTAAGCCGGCACCTCCTCCAGGGAAACGGAAACTGCGCTGGCCTGCTGGTTTTCCTGGGGCAGACCCAGCTCACATCCGGAAAGCAGCAAGGACAGAACGAGCACACCCGAAAGCAGGCAAGCAAAACAACGTCTCATGGGCAGTAGACCTCCTTTGAAATCCTTTCATGGGAATGGCCAGGAAATTCCCAGCAGGACACACGGCGCCAACCACTCAAATCCACATCCAAAAACACATCTGCTGGGTATCGCCGGTTCCAGCGGTAGACTGTCAATGTGCGGATTTCGCCTGCAAAGGGCGCAAGAGGCAGATCCTCAATAAAGCAAGCCTTTTCCGCCGGCGTGGTCTCCCAGAACTCTTTCACCACCCGCACCGCCTCTTCCCGGCCTTGAAACAGCACCTGGGAATAGGGTCGGATGTACAAGGGCTTTCCATCCAAACTGTCCAGCATATCCTGGATAACCTCTCGGTCCCGGCTCTGGCGCCGGTGATTAAAGAACATTCCCCCGCGGTCGTCCAGGCAGACAAATACATCCATTGCCTTCCCTCCTTTTTTATTCCATGAATGTTTATTATACCACGGGAACCGCCGCCTGCCAACAGAGAGCAGGCCCGCCAAAGCGGAAGGCCTGTTACAGAGACAAGTCCTTTCCCAGCAGAAGATAAAGCATCAGATAGAGGCTCATCGCAAAAAGAGTAAAATTGTAACGGGTTCGCAGCAGGATGAGAAAGCCCAACACTGCCAGCGGCAAGAGGAAGAGCAAAGACACGCCGATGGCGAACCTGCCCGCCCGCCGGGGCCCCAGACGCAGCGAGAGCAGAGAACGGAGGGCCAGGCCTCCGTCTAGGGGCTCTATTGGCAGGCTGTGAAGAAGCCCCAACCCCAGGCTGGCGAAGAAAAACGGATGCGCTGTCTCCCCGGCGGCCAACATTCCTCCCGCACAGAGGAGATTCACGCCAGGCCCGGCCCAAGAAACCAGGGCCGCCTGTCCATAGGAGAGGGTCCGCTCCCGGTTGGGAACCATCCGGCAACCCAGGGCGGTGAGCTGCACCAAAGCGGGCGGTGCGCGCAGTACAAACAGTACCACCACATGGGCAAGCTCGTGCAGGAGGGCAGCCGCCAGAAAAAATGCGCTGCTTCCGGCTCCCAAAAACAGGCAGCAAAACGCAAGCAGCGCAAAGCAAGAAAAACCCAAGCGCACCTGGCAGGCCCCCAGGGTAAAGGATGTCATATCCGTTGGAGAGAAGCATCCTCTCCTATAGGCGCCAGGCTGGCCGCCGGGGAGGGCGACGGCGCAGGCGAGGCGGATGGGGCAGGTGTCTCCCAGCTGGGCAGCTGAATCTCCTGGGATGCTTCCTGATGGTACCACTCGCTAAACGCCTCATAAAAGGGGGAGTCCATGGCCTTTAGACAGAGGAGCCCCGCCAAAATGGCCAGGCACAGCACCGCCTGAAAAATGGGGGCAAAGCCGCCTTTGGAAGGGATTTCCTCGGGAGAGGGCGCCTCTTCTTCATCCTCCTGCCCCAATGCTTCAATCTCCCGCAGCTTTTCCAAATCCTGCATCGCCTACAAAATGATACACAGCAGGCCGCTGCATCCATCGTTGATAATGCGTTCAATGGTCTCCCGCACCTTTTCCCGGGCATCCTCAGGCATGCGGTACAGCTTGTTGTGCAGCCCCTCGTTGACCAGGGAATGAAGGGACTTTCCAAAAATATTGGACTCCCAGATTTTCGCCGGGTCCTCTTCAAATTCTTTGAGGAGATACATCACCAACTCTTCCGACTGTTGCTCCGACCCCACAATGGGAGTGATCTCTGTATGGATCTGTGTTTTCATCATATGGATGGAGGGCGCAGTTGCCTTTAGCCGAATGCCATACTTTCCATTTTGCTTGAGGATTTTCGGCTCTTCCAAAGTCAGCTCTTCCACATCGGGCATTACAATGCCATATCCGGTCTGCTGCACATCTTCATAGGCCTGTTGCAGCCTTTGATACTGCCTTTTAATGGAGGTCATTTCCACCAGTTGAGCCATCAGGTCCGATTCATCTTGAATCCCCAGCCCGGTCCTTTCACTGAGAATCCGGTAAAACAGCGACTGGTCGAACACCAATTCTGCCTGCCCCTGCCCACTGCCCAGGTCGATGCGCTGAACATTCACTGATTTGATGGACACACAGCTCTTCATGCTCTCCAACATCCCCTTGACCTGGCACATCTTGTGGATTCCGCAGGATGCCTTCAAGGTGGAGAGCACTTCGGCCAAGAGCCAGTGATCCGTTTCCAGAGATGTGATCCACCCAGGAAGCTCGAAGGAAACCTCCCGCACAGGGAACTGATACAAAAGGCTCGCAATGATGTCTCGAATGTCCTGCTCTGTGATGTCTATGCAGTTTACGGCCAGCACAGGAATTCCGTATTTCTCCGCCAGGCGCGCCGCAAGCGCCTGCGATTCCTGGCTCTCCGGCTCCACGCAATTCAAAAGCATCACAAAGGGCCTTCCCGTCTGGTTCAGCTCGTCGATCACCCGCTCCTCGGCCTCTTCATATTCTTCCCGGGGAATGTCGCTGATGCTGCCATCCGTAGTGATGACCAAGCCGATGGTGGAGTGTTCCGTAATCACCTTTTTCGTGCCCAGCTCCGCCGCCATATTAAAGGGAATGGGCTCTTCAAACCAAGGGGTACGCACCATGCGCGGCTGGTCCTCCTCAATGTAGCCAATGGCGCTTGGAACGATATACCCCACACAGTCAATCATCCGCACCCGAAAGGAGGCGTCCTCATCAATTTGCACATCCACCGCCTGCTCCGGAATAAACTTGGGCTCGGTGGTCATAATCGTGCGCCCAGCTGAGGACTGGGGCAGCTCATCAATCGCGCGTTCCCGCTGGAGTCCGTCTGGGATGTGGGGGATGACCACAGTGTCCATGAACTTCTTGATGAAAGTGGACTTTCCTGTGCGCACAGGCCCCACCACCCCAATGTAGATCTCTCCATTGGTGCGGTCCTGGATGTCCTTGTATACGTTGAATCCTTCCATGTTCCTTACCTCTCTGCAGCAATATTTGGTCAACGGTTGCACAGGATCAAAGGTCTTGCCTCCGGCAGGGCCTCCTCATACACTTCATTCTGTTCCCTTAGGTCAGAGAGAAGGGTCCGGTGGCTTTTGGCAATATCCCAAATCTTTTCCCCAGCGGAGGCATAATACACCAGCAGCCGTGGCTTGTGGGGGTAGGGCTGTACCCCTTCGGCAGCTTCAGCGCCGGCCAAATACTTCACCGGCTCCCTGGTATAGAGCAAGGTAGAAGCCCAAGTCTCCACAGAAACCTCTACCGCGTTTTTCTCCGCGATGCGGTATTCCCACAGATCGGTCACGGAAACGGTATCGCTCTTTAGGGTGGGAAGCAATCCCTCCATTTCCGTGGAAAAACTGTGCTCAAAAGCACGCTCTGTGTAAAACAGCCTGCCAGAGGTTCCCTGGTACAACAGGCAAACTGTGTAGCGCACCCGATAGCAAAGCTTTCCCTGCTCACAAGTGGACTTGACATTCTCCTGCTCACACCACAGATCTACAACTTTTTGCAGTTCATCCTCTGTCACCGTAAGGCTGCATTTCTTTTTTAAAGATTCTGTGTACACCTCCCTCACCGCAACGAGAGATGCCTGAGCATACCGCAGCTCCAGGGGGGTGCGGACAGAATAGGCGTCATCCATAAATTCTACCTCGCAGGCCTTGTACAAAAACGCCGTTATAAAGACCTTAAGCGTCACATCCACACTGGTGTATTCCCCTACATCATCCTCTCTAGGGCGAATCACACACTCCCCTGGGGTGATCCGAAGATCGCACAGGCAGTCCTCGCTGGCGCCGCCGCACTCGATCACTTGGTCAAATTCCAAGGACGCGCTCATTTTTTCTGGGACGCCGTCTAGGGAAGAACGGTACAGGAAAGAAAGGTCAGCCCGGCCGCTGACTGCAAGCTGCTCTTGGGCCAGCTTACAGCTGGTGGACCGGCATGCCACCTCCTTGCGGAGAATGGCGTCGATGGGCGGCTTGCCATTTTTTAAAGGCAGGCGGTCTTCCAAGGTAAACTGGTGGCTAACTGCGTTTACCGCCTGAGAGGCCTGCCGGTGATCCACCCTTCTTTCCAAACCCGCCTCTTGCAAGCCGCAGGTAATGCTCTCCTCGCGCTGGACCACAGCCAAAGCCTTCAGCCCTATCGCCACATGCAGGTCAATGCGGCGGGCATTGACCGCCCGGCAGGTGATGTGCTCCACCGAGGCCCTCACCCAGGCCACCGCTTTTTCCTCAGCAGCCTTTACCTGGATGGTAACGGAAAATTCCTTGGTAAAGTCACAGCACCTCAGGCTGTCCCCCTGGGCGTCCAGATACAGCACCCGAACATCACACACCCCTTCGCAGCGCAGGGCGTCCTCGCTGACCGCGTAGGAGGAGAGCTCTGGCACTACCCGGCACTTGAGTATTTTTTGAATGTCCGCACAATAATCGGGCATGTCATATTCCATATCTATGGGTACCTCGCAGGAGCCATCGAATAGGGGCTCGAAGGTATCATAGGGCTGGGTTTTCCTCTTTGCCTGCATAGCATAATCCTCTCCTTTGCTTTTCTTACCCCATTTGTATGGCGCGTCCCAGACAAATATGCGAAAAAGGCGCCAGCAGGGAGGAAATCCCCGCTGGCGCCTTTTTCTATGTTGGTTTTGCGTTACGCCTCTTCGGCCTTGCGGATGCCGTAAAGCCTGCGCAGGAACATGCCAAGCAGGCCCTTGCGCTTTTCTACCACTACAATCTTCATCGCGGCTGCCTCCCGTTTCCATGGCGTAGTAACGAAAAGCCCAGGGCCACCAGAATCACCGCGGAAAGAAACAAGGTGAGCCCAATGGGGCAGAAACTGGAAAGGGACATCCCCAAGCCGAAGCTGATCGCGCACAAACACCTGCACCGGTAATCCTTAAAGCAGGAACAGCATTTTGCCATAGCTCCCATCGACCTTTCCCTTTTCCGGTTTTCTCGTTCACTAACCAGTATATCCAAAGGGAGAAATTGTGTTACTCTTGGTAAACCACAACCAAGGCGGTGCCAATGTGGACGCGGATTTCCGCCACATCCTCCGTCACACTGTTACTGACACCCATCAAAATTCCCCCCGCCGTGAGAGAGGCGTGGTCCAGCGGGTAAAGCAGCCCCGTATAAGAGACATTGCAATTTGAGCCGTTGTAGGGGAACACCGATACCGTAGCGCCCTTCATCTGCGTCAGGCGAAGGCGGCTGTCTGAAATGAGAAACACCTTGGTGCGGCTATCCGCCATAACCCCCCGGCAGTTGTGAGCCAGCAAGTATTGGAGCACCTCGATATTGGCCAGCGAGTGGTCAAACCGCGCCCCGCCCAAACAGCCCAGCAGCACAAAGCTGCGAAAGCCCTTTGCCCGGCCCATCATCACTGCGTACATGGTATCTGTTACATCCTTTTTCACAGGGATGGACAGCACCTTACGGCTTTTCGGCGGCGCTGCCTTCGCGGAGTCAAAGTCCCCCACAATCAGGTCCGGCGTAATGTGAAGCCTTGCGGCGGTCTCATAGCCCGCATCCGCACAAATTACATAATAATTTTCCGGAGGAAATTCCCGGAACACGGCCACATCCTCAATGGGGGCCGCCCCAATAATCATGCATTCTTGTTTTTTTGCTGCCATTGTTTGACATCCTTTATCTCTTGATACATTGCACAGTAACTTTCATGGCGGGAACGGGCGATTTTCCCCTCTCCCACCGCCTGCAGAATGGCGCACCCTTTCTCACAGGTATGGGAACAGGAGGTAAATTGGCATTGGCCCAGATAGGGCTCAAATTCCCGGAACCCATAGACAAGGCGCTCCTTTTCCGTCAGCCGGTAGCGCTCGATTTCAAAAGTGGAGAAACCCGGCGTGTCTGCCACATAACCCCCGTCTTCCAGCTTGTACAGTTCCACCTCCCGGGTGGTATGGCGTCCACGGCCCAGCTTCTGACTGATCTCTCCCGTCTTTAGCTCCAGCCGGGGGAACAGCGCATTCAGCAGCGTGGATTTTCCCACACCGGAATTTCCCGTAAAGGCGGATACCTTTCCGGCCAGCAGTTTTCGCACCTGGTCCACTCCCTCTCCGGTTACGGAAGAAACGACAAGGCAGGGCACACCTGCCAGGTCATAGATCGCCTTCAAGGAAGAAGCATCCTCCAAATCCGTTTTGGTGAGCACCAGCGCAGGCTGAATTCCCTCCAGCTCCGCCACAGCGATGGTTTTATCAATGATAAGCGGCTCTGGATAGGGGTCCCGCAGGGAGGAGACAATAAACAGCTGGTCCAAGTTGGCAAGGGGAGGCCGCACCAGAAAATTCCTGCGGGGGAGGATCTCCTCCAACGCCCCTGTGCCGTCCTCCTCTCCCAAGATCCGTACACGATCGCCCGCGTAAGGTGAAATACGCGCTTTGCGAAAGCGTCCCCGAGCCGTACAGGTAAAGAAGCCCTCTGGGGTCTCCACGGTATAGAAACCGCCGATCCCCTTACGGACCAGCCCCTCCAAAGGTTTGGATGCCATCACTGGGCGCCCTCCCCAGAGTTTTCCGAAGAGGAGCTGTCTTCCCCGTCAGAACTGCCGTCAGAACCAGAGCTTTCGCTTTCACCGCCGCCAGAAGGGGTAAAGTCATAGCTTCGTATTACCTGCGTGCTCTGGCTGTCATAGTCGAACGAGAGCTCCATATAGGATTGCCCGTTCAGAGATACCACAATCGTCTCTGACCCGGAGGTTCCCGTAAAGGACAGGGGATAGCTGCTGGTATAGCCCAGGTTTACCACACTCTGTTCCACCTGAACGCCATTGCGGTACACGGTGAGGGTTACGTCCTCATTCCCGCTGGGCAGCGGCACGCTGTATGAGAGAGTCTTCGTGGCTCCCTTGCCCGAGCTGACGGTGATATCCACGGTGGTGCCTTTTGAGACCTCTGTCCCCTCGCCGGGATTGACGCTGATGACAATATTCTCGGCCAAAGTGCTGCTGTCATCCTGTGTGATCGTTCCAACAACCAAACCTGCGTCTTCCAGCGTAGCGGTGACATTGTAGAGCAGGTCGCCCTCCAAACCGGTGGGAACCGTGACTTTTTCTTCCGCAGGGCCAGTGCTCACCCGCAGGGTGACAGTGGTGCCCTGGTCCACCATTTCTCCTATGGCAGGGTCGGTGGAGATCACATGGCCCTCTTCCACTTCATCATCGGCCACGTTCTCCACCTGGCTGTGGAGCCCCGCGTCCTCCATGGCTTGCTGCGCCTCTTCCATGGTATAGTCCCTCACATCAGGCACAGCTACCTGTTCTACTCCGCCATTGACCAGCAGGGTTACGTCAGCGTCCTGCTTCACCATAATCCCTGGGTCGGGGTTCTGGTTCATAATTTCACCAGGCTGTTTGTCCGGGTCGTTGCCCTCGTTTACGATGAAGTTAAAATCCGCATACTGTTCATTTGCGGCAACATCTTCATAGAGCTGTCCCACCAAGTTCGGCATTTCAATCAAATCGCTGCCCTCGTCGGGACGGTTGTTCCAATAATTCAGGAAGTAAATGGCCGCCACAGCAATGCCTACAATGATGGCCGCCACCAAGATCCCCTTGACCACCATAGCGCCCTTGGCGCTGCGCCGGGAGCGGACCAGCTCCTCCTCATACTCATAATCATCGTTATAAGAGGGCGCCTGACGGCCGGTGTCGTAAGCCTCCATCGAGCGGGAAGCGTCGTAGCGGGCGTTGTTGGTCTGCAGGTCATACCGGAACACCAGGTTAGGATCCCGCCGGAACTCATCCAAGTCATCCAGCATTTCTCCCGCCGATTGAAACCGGTCCACTGGGTTTTTCTCCATGGCCTTCATGGTGATCTGTTCCAACCCCCTGGGAATGGAGGGGTTGACTTCCCGGGGCATTACGGGCTTAGCCTGCAGCTGCATCAGCGCAACAGACACCGCATTATCCGCTACAAAGGGCAGCTTGCCGGTGAGCATCTCATAGAGCATGACGCCTACCGAGTAGATATCCGCCTTATCTGTAATATAATCGCCGCGGGCCTGCTCCGGCGCAATATAATGCACAGAGCCAATCGCTTTATCCGTCATGGTCTGGGTCTCGCTCTGCAGGAAACGGGCAATGCCAAAATCAGCCACCTTAATGGTTCCGTCCTGCAAAAGCATGATGTTCTGCGGCTTAATATCCCTGTGGATGATCCCCTTTTCATGGGCGCACTCCAGTGCCATCAGGATCTGGCTGGTAAAATGCACCGCCTCTTGCCAACGGATGGCGCCCTCCTGCTCAATATACTGCTTCAGGGTGATGCCATCAATGAACTCCATGACGATATACTGAATCTGGTCGCCGAAGCTGACATCATAAACCTTCACAATATTGGGGTGATTGAGCACCGCAATCGCCTTGGATTCATTGCGGAAGCGACGGAGGAAATCGCTGTTGTTGGAGAACTCTTCCTTGAGGATCTTAATGGCAACCCAGCGGTCCTCCATGCGGTCATAGGCCTTATACACATAGGCCATGCCCCCCACGCCGATCAACTCGTGGATTTCATACCTGCCGTCAAGGCGCTTGCCGATAAATCTATCCATAACCGTTACCAAACCTTTCTTATCGGTAGAATTTCTCAGCCGTTATATATGACAGCCGCCGTAATGTTGTCCGCGCCGCCGCACTCGATGGCGTATTGGATCAGCTCTTTTGCCAGGATATTCCCTGTCTCTCCATATTTATCCAAATACTCTTCTAAAAGCTCGTCTTCCATATAGTTGCTCAGGCCATCCGAGCAAGCCAAGGCCACGTCTCCTGGGGAAAAATCCCAGGCATTGTAGTCGCAGCGGACCTGTTCGTGAACGCCCAGCACCCGGGTGATGATGTTCCGCTTGGGATGAATTCGGGCCTCCGCGGGGGTAATTTGTCCAAAGTTCACCAGGTCCTGCACATAGGAGTGGTCCATGGTGATCTGGCTCAGCTCTCCCTGGTGGCGGAGATAGGCCCGGCTGTCCCCCACATGGGCTGTATGAAGGGTGCCCTTGGTGGCGATCAGCAGTACCACCGTGGTGCCCATGCCCCGCAGCTCCGGCTGCTCTAAAGAGGCCTTGTGCACCGCCTCGTTAGCCCGGCTGATGGCATTGACCATTAGATTTTTGATATTGGGCTTGCTCAGGTTTTCGTTGAACCCGGCAAGGATTTGTTCCCGGATGGTTTCCACTGCAATTGCACTGGCCACATTGCCCCCATTGGCTCCGCCCATGCCGTCACAGACAATCGCCCACGCGCTTCCTGGGGAAAACAGGCCGCAGTCACAGCTATCCTGGTTGGAGCTGCGCACAGCGCCCACATCGGTGTCAAAGTCAACTCTCATATCCGGTCCCTCCTTCTGCCTTTCGTCTCAGCTGCCCGCAGGATGCCTCAATATCTGAACCCAGTGTCCGCCGGACCGTGGCGGTAACGCCTTGGGCCTCTAACAGGGAAACGAAGCGTTTTTGCCGGTCCAGGCCGCTTTTCTGATATCCGGTCCCCGTCACATCATTGACAGGGATCAAGTTTACATGGGCTAAAATGCCGCGCAGCCTGCCCGCCAGCTCTTTGGCGCACCAGTCCATATCGTTTACACCGCGAATCATGGCGTATTCAAAGGAGATGCGCCGGCCTGTTCGGTCACTGTAGTACTTGCAGGCCCGCAAAAGCGCTTCCATATTCCATTTCTTGTTTACGGGCATCGTTCTAGACCGGATTTCGTCATTGGGGGCGTGAAGGGATACAGAAAGGGTCAGCTGCAGCCTCCGGTCTGCCAGATCATAGATCTTGTCCACCAGCCCGCAGGTGGACAAGGAGATGTGCCGCATGCTTACGTTCAGCCCCTCGGGGGAGGTGACCAGCTCCAAAAAGCGCAAGACGCTTTCGTAGTTGTCAAGGGGCTCCCCCATGCCCATCAGCACAATGTGCGAGATCCGCTCCCCACTGTCCAAGGAAGCCGACTGTACTTGAGAGAGAATCTCCGAGGGAGAAAGGTTGCGGGCAAAACCGCTTTGGCCTGTAGCGCAAAAGCTACAGTTCATTTTACACCCAACCTGGGTGGAAATGCAAATAGAAGTTCCGTGATGATAGTGCATCAGCACAGATTCCACATGCTCCCCGTCTGGCAAACGGAAAAGATATTTCACCGTGCCATCCTTAGAAACCCGTTTTTGTTCCACTTCTGCCCAGGCAATCTCATATTTTTGAGAAAGCTCTTCCCGCAAAGCCTTGGACAGGTCGGACATCTGGGAGAAGTCCTCCACGCCGCGGTGGAGCCAACGGTATACCTGCAAAGCCCGGAACTTCGGCAGCCCCAGCTCCTTAAATTCACTTTGGATCTCCGCAAGGGTCTTGGATTTTAAGTCTCTGGGCTGAAAATAATCCTGTTTCATAACTCTCCTTTTCTGCGGAAGCGGGCGGCGAAAAAGCCGTCAGAACCTCCGTTTATGGGTAGCAGGGTCACAGTGTGGGCAGGCTCGTCCACCAGGTGTTCCACCCCTGGCAGAGAGAAGGGCGACGGCTCAAACTCCGGGTGCTCTTCTAGAAAGTGCAAGGCTACCTGGCCGTTTTCTTTTGGGTTCAGGGTGCAGGTGGCGTAGAGCAGCAGGCCGCCGGGCTTTACCAAGGCCGCCCCGTTCTCCAAGATGGCATACTGCAGCGAGGGAAGCTCCTTCACAGAGGAAAGGGGTTTGTAGCGGATTTCCGGCTTCCGGCGGATAACACCGTAGCCCGAGCAGGGCACATCGCAAAGGACGCGGTCCATTTGCACCAGGCCTTCGTAGGGCTTGGAGGCATCCCTGCGGCCCGCCTGGATGCAGGAGAGCCGCAAACGCTCCGCCCCCTGCTGGATCAGCCCCACCCGGCCCTTGTACAAATCAAAGGCATGCAGGCTGCCTGTGTTCTCCATGTCCTCGGCCAAGGTGAAGCTCTTCCCGCCGGGGGCGGCGCAGCAGTCGCAGACAGCCTGCCCGGGCTGGGCCTCCAGCAACGAGCAAGCCAGCTGGGCGGAGAGGTCCTGCACATGGAACAGTCCCTCCTGAAACTCCTCCAAAGTGGCAGGGGAGCCCTCCCCCTCTGCCACCGCCGCCCAGGGCAGGGCTTCCACCGGCTTCAGGGAAAAGCCTTGCCGTCCCAAAGAGGCGGCCAGGCCCTCCATCGTAGCCCGCAGAGGGTTGACCCGCAAGTACAGCGGGGCCCGCCGCTGGAAGGCCTCTAGCAGCTGGGCGGTAAGATTCTTCCCGTAGGAGCGCTGCCACAGGGCGATGAGGTCCTGAGGAATGGAATAGCGCAAACTCAGGGCTTGGAGGCCGTCCCCTTGTGGCAGGGAGAGGCTTTCTTTTTTCCGCGCCAGGCTGCGCAGCACCCCGTTAACCAGCCCCGCGAAGGCACCTCCCTTGATCCCCTTGGCCTCCTCCACCGCCTCGTTGACGGCGGCGGAATCGGGCACGCGGTCCAAATAGAGAATCTGATAGGCGGCGCACAGCAGCAGCGCCCACACCTGGGGGTCCAGCTTTTTCCGGGGATTGGCAAGGCAGCCCCGCAAGAAGTGCTCCAGGGGCAGGCGGCGCTCCAGCACCCCGTAAAAGATGGTGGAGGCCAGCCCCGCGTCCCGGGCATCCAGCCCGGCGGCACGCAGCGCCTTGTCGATGACGATATTGGAGTAGCCCTCGTTCTCTTCCATTTGCAGCAGGGCTTGGGTGGCCGTGTGGCGTGGGGTGTGTTTCATAGCGCTCCTTATTCCTTGGGTTCCGGATTTTCGATGGGGAGTGTACCTGTCAATGGCTTGCCGTCTCTATCCAGCAGTGGGATGAGGTTGGGAACCGCTCAGGCCCACAAAAGAAAGGTAATTGACGCCGGTCTGCTTATCCACCAGCACCGTCAAATCCCCGCCCTGGAAGGCCTCTTTGCTTTTCACGGCAAAGCGCTCCTCTTTCTCTTTCTTTTGAAACATGGTCAGCACTCCTTTTTCTGGCTTACACGTTTTCTAAGGGCAGTTTGTCCACCAAAGGCTTGCCGTCCTTATCCAGCAGGGGGCTCAACGGGGCGCTGGCCGAGCCCAGATAGGTCACATAGTTGACGCCGGTTTGGCGATCCACCACCACATCCAGCTCCCGGCCATGGAGGATTTCCCGGCTTTTCAGCAGAAAGCGCCCTGACTTTATCTCAAGCACCTTCCGGCCCTCCAAAGCGGGAATCCTTTTCCAGGGGATGGCCTAAAAGGTAGCTCTTGCCGTCCATGCGCTTGCCATTTTCCGTTTGGAGCTCCGTCAGCTCCAGGGCGCCTTGGCCGCAGTAGACCAACAAAGCGCCTTCCTGTACAAAAGCCTTGCCAGGCTGGCCGCTGCCCTCCCGCACACGGGAGGCGTGGAGCTTCAGCTTTTTCCCATCCAGATAGGAGACAGCGGAAGGCCAGGGGTTCAGGCCCCGGATCAGGTCGTGGACCTGGTGGGCTGGCTTGGTCCAGTCCACCAGGGACAGCTCCTTGGAGAGCATGGGGGCGTGGGTGGCCTGGGTCTCCTCCTGGGGGATGGGAGTGAGGGCGCCCTGCTCCAACTTTTCCAAGGTCTCCAGGAGCAGCTGGGCCCCCAGGTCTTTCAAACGGTCGAACAGCTGGCCGGAGGTCTCCTCCTCCCCCACAGGCGTTTCGGCTTTCAGAAGCATGTCGCCGGTGTCCATGCCCTCTGCCATGAACATGGTGGTGACGCCGGCTGTTTTATCCCCGTTGAGCACCGTCCACTGGATGGGCGCGGCCCCCCGGTACTTGGGCAGCAAAGAGCCGTGGACGTTGACACAACCCAGTTTAGGGGCGTCCAGCACAGCCTTGGGCAGCAGCTTCCCATAGGCCACCACCACGATCACATCAGCGTTCCAGGCTTGGATTTCCCGCTGGGTGTCCTCCCCACGGAGGTTCACCGGCTGGAACACGGGGATATTGTGCCGCAGGGCCAACTCCTTAACAGGCGGGGGCTGCAGCTTGTGGCCCCGGCCCTTGGGCTTGTCCGGCTGGGTGTACACGGCGCAAACCTCATAACCGTGGCGAATGAGCAGCTCCAGAGAGGGCACAGCAAAGTCCGGCGTTCCCATAAAAACTACGCGCATGTCTTATTCCTCTTCTTCGATGAAGCCGTTTTCCAGCTCCTCAGGGGTGAGCATCCGGCTGACGTGAGAGGTGAACAGAACACCGTGAAGGTGGTCAATTTCATGGCAAAAGGCCCGGGCGCACAGGGCCTCGCCGGTCTTTTCAAACCAGTTTCCATCCCGGTCCTGAGCGCGGACTGTCACCTTCATGGGGCGCTTGACCAGGCCGTACTCTCCAGGATAGGACAAGCACCCTTCCGCTCCGTTCTGCTCTCCCTCCGTGGCAATGATTTCCGGATTGACCAGCTCAATGGGGCCCTCGCCCACGTCCACCACGCACACCGAGCGGAGAATGCCTACCTGGGGAGCGGCCAGTCCGGCGCCGTTGGCGTCAGCCAAGGTCTCCTTCATATCATCCAACAGCTGATGGAGCTTCTTGTCAAATTTCTCCACCTTGCGGCATTCCTTCTCCAAGACGCTGTCGCCAAATTTTACGATCCTTCTGATTGCCATAGCTTTCATGTCCTTTCTATAAGATGCGGTAGGGGTCCGGGTCCGCATAAGCGGTAACCTGCTGAAACTCCCGCAGAGATGCAAATTGAATTAACAGCCGGGAAACCATCTCTCGCAGCTGGGGAGAGTTCCGGCACTTAATGAGCAGCTTGTAGCGGTATTTATTGCTCACTCTGGCCACCGCCGCTGGAGAGGGGCGCAGCATCCGCAGGGGCAGGCCGCTGTATTCCTCCCGGGCCAGCTGGCTGGCCATCCGCAGAAAAGTCTCGGCACCCTGCCGCACCAGCGCCTCCTTCTCCCCCACAAAGCCGATGACCAGGATGTCTACAAAAGGGGGATACAGCAGGGCCTGGCGGAAACGGATCTCCTGGCGGTAAAAGCCAAAGTAATCCTGATGGGCCGCCAGATGCAGCACTGGGTTTTCCGGAGCGTAGGTCTGAATGATAGCCCTCCCAGGATATTTTCCCCGGCCGGCCCGGCCTACCACCTGGGTTAGAAGGTCAAAGGTGCGCTCGTTGCTGCGAAAATCATCGCTGAACAGGGATTGATCCGCAGAGAGCACTCCCACCAGCGTGACATTCTCAAAGTTCAAACCTTTTGCCACCATCTGGGTGCCCACCATGATGTCATACTCGCCCCTGGAAAACTGGTCCAGCTTTTTCTCCAAGGAGTACTTGGCTGCCACAGAGTCCGTATCAACGCGCAGCACTTGCGCTTCGGGCAGCAGCTCCCGCAGCTGCTCCTCAGCCTTTTGGGTGCCGGTTCCCCGAAACACCACTGTGTCATTCCCACAGGAGGGGCAATGGTGGGAGTAGGGCACGGAATATCCGCAGTAGTGGCACATCAGCCGCCGGTTGGCGCTGTGATAGGTCAGAGAAATGCTGCAGTGGGGGCAGCTGACCACCTCGTGACAGGTTTTGCAGGAGGCGAAGGTGTGATAGCCCCGGCGATTTAACAGCAGAATAGACTGCCGCCCCTGTTGGAGGGTTTCCTTCAGAGCCCGGGCCAAAGTGCCGCCAATGGCCGTCTCCCCCGGCGGGGCGTCCTCATTCATGTCCACCAGCTCTACCTGGGGGAGCGCCGCCTCCCCAAACCGGTCAGAGAGCTTGTAGAAACCAAATTTCTTCTCCTGGGCCATGCGGCAGCTTTCCACCGAGGGGGTGGCTGAGGACAGCAGGCAGAAGGCCCCTTCCTTCCAGCAGCGCCAGCGGGCCACCTCCCGGGCATCATACCGGGGGCTGGATTCGGAACGATAGGTGTGCTCCTGCTCCTCGTCGATGACAATAAGCCCCAGGTCTTTTACCGGCGCGAACACCGCCGAACGGGTCCCCACCACGATGGATGCCTCTCCCCGGCGGACCCGCTTCCACTCATCCAGCCGTTCTCCCAAAGAGAGGCCGCTGTGGAACAGCGCCACTTCATCCCCGAACCAGCGGCGGAACTGACGGATGGTTTGGCTGGTAAGGGAGATCTCCGGCACCATGACAATGACGCCTTTCCCCTCATCCCGCACCTGCTGGATAAGCTTTAAGAACACAGAGGTCTTGCCGCTTCCGGTGACACCGTACAGCAGGGCCGACCGCTTTCCCTCTGGGTCACGGTACTGGCGCAGAAGGCCCTTTAGCACCTCTTGCTGCGCTGGGGAAAGGGAAATGGCCTCCTCCACGCCCTCCTCTGAATAAAGAGCCGGGCGGCGGTATACCTCATAGGAAAAGGCCTCCGCCGCCCCCTTGTCCAACAAAGCACGCACCACAGAAGGGGACGCTCCTGTAAAATAGCAGAGCTCCTTTTCTGAAGCTTCTCCCGCATCCAACAGGGTTTGGTACACATCCTGCTGCCGGGGCGTCAGCTTGCCGGCAAATCCCAGGATGGGCCGCACCATTTTCGCGGTGGCGTCCCCGATCCGGCTCAAGGCTGTGTTCACTTTGCAAACAGCCCCCTGCTCCAGCAGGGAGAGCAGGGCCGGGCTGTTTTCCTCCAAGCCCGTCTCCTGAGAGAGCTTCTCCCCCGGCACGGCCTTTCCCGCGGCCTGAAGCGTTTGCAGCAGCAGCCATTGCCCATCGGTATAGTCCTCCCGGTCAAAGTTCTTGAATCCTTCGCGGAGCACATAGCTGTTTTGCAGGCGCAAATGGTATCCAGTGGGGATCATTTGCTTTGCCGCCTCAAAAAAAGTGCAGTAATACCGCTCCTTCATCCAGCGGATCAGATCCAGCATGCTGGGAGAAAGGGCCGGCTCCCGGTCCAAGACAGCCTCTACATCCTTGGTCTTCTCACCCTCCCCTTGGGAGGAAAGAGAAAACACCAGCCCCACCCGCTTGCGGTTTCCTGAGCCGAAGGGCACGCTGACCCGAACACCGGGCTTCAGTTGCTCCCGCAGGGACAGGGGCACGCGATAGGTGAAAAGCTTGTCAAAATGATACACCGTGTTTTCCACGGCAACCTGGGCAAAAGCGGCCTCATTCATCCTCTTCTACGGCAGCCTCTTCCGATTCCTCGTCGGGCTCAATAATCAAATATTTGCCCTCCACGAAATCCTGCACTGCCATGTCAACAGGCTTGTCCATGAGAATAGTCCCCTCTTCCTCTGCCTTTTGAGCGATCTGCCGGGCCCGCTTGGCCACGGCGATCACCAGAGAATATGTGCTTTTGTGGGGAACAGTGATAATGTTAGCAGACGGTTTCAGCATCTTCCAGCACCCTTTCAATAGAATTTGTATTGCGGCAGAACCTGAGCTTCTCCGCTTGGATGATGGCCCGCAGGTCGCTGACAGCGTCCTCCAGGGCATCGTTGTACACAATATAGTCATAGTCCTTGGCGTGGGAGATCTCCTCCCGGGCCTTTGCCAGCCGCTTTTGAATGGTCTCTTCCTCCTCCGTGCCCCGGCCCCGCAAGCGCTTTTCCAGCACCTTCATAGAGGGGGGCAGAATAAAGATAGAGACGCACTCGGGCATCAGCCGCTTCACCTGGGCGCCCCCCTTGACCTCGATCTCCAGCACCACATCGTGGCCCTGTTCCATCCAGTCCTCTACGGGCTGGCGGGGGGTTCCGTAGTAGTTTCCCACATATTCGGCGTGCTCCAGCATTTTCCCCTCTTGGATGAGGCCCTCGAACTCCTCCCGGCTGAGGAAATAATACTGCTTGCCATGTTCCTCCCCGGGCCGTGGGCTTCGGGTGGTAGCGGAGACAGAAAGCCGCAGGTTTTCATCTTGGGCGAACAGTTCTTTCAAAATCGTGCCCTTTCCCCCTCCCGAGGGGGCGGAAATCACCAGTAACAATCCCTTATTCATGTTTTTCCTCCTCTTCCGGCACGGGTTCCTCCTTGCCATTAAAACGCCCGGCAACAGTTTCCGGCAGGATGGCCGAGAGCACCACGTTGTCGCTGTCCATGATAATGACAGCCTTGGTGCGGCGGCCAAAGGTAGCGTCGATGAGCACGCCCCGTTCCTTGGCCTCCTGGACCATCCGCTTGATGGGGGCGGATTCAGGGCTGACCACGGCCACCACCTTGTCCGCAGAGACCAGGTTGCCAAACCCAATATTTACCAGCTTCATACCAGGCCTCCTTTATTCCACATTCTGCACCTGCTCCCGGATCTTTTCGATGAGGGCTTTGATATCCACCACCAAATAAGCGATCTGGGAGTTGACGGATTTAGAGCCAATGGTGTTGGCCTCCCGGTTCATCTCCTGCACCAGGAAGTCGATCTTTCTTCCCACGGGGCCGTCCGAATCCACCAGCCTTTGCAGCTGCTGGAAGTGGGAGCGCAGGCGCACGGTCTCCTCGTCCACAGCCACCTTGTCGGCGAAGATGGCCACCTCTGTGAGCACGCGCTGTTCGTCAAACCGGTTATCCTGCAGAAGCTCCTCGATCTTGGCCTTCAGGCGCTCCCGATAGTGCTCCACTGTTTCAGGGGTGTGGCGCTCCACCTGATCCACCAGGGCCACAATCTCTCCGGCCTTCTCCAAAATATCCGCCTTAAGGCGGGCTCCTTCAGCCTCACGCATTTTCAGGAAGGAGGCAATGGCCTGATCAGCCACCTGGCGGACGGCCTCCCACACCGCGTCCTCGTCCTCGGGGGCCTTGTGGACGGAAAAGATATCAGAGTACTTGGAAAGGAGCGCTAAGCTGGGTTCATCGGGCAGCTGATAGCGCTCTTTCAATTCCTGCAGGGCAGTTACATAGGCAGAGGCCAGGGAGTGGTTTACCAAAACCTGCACATCCGTCTCCTCCAGCGTTTCAATCTGCAGGAACACATCCACCTTTCCCCGGGAAATCTTTCCCTGGATGTAAGCCTTCAGCTTGTCCTCTAAAAACAGATAGCCCCGGGGAATCCGGGAGTTAAACTCAAAGTATTTGTGATTGACCGATTTGATTTCAAACACGATATGGCGTCCGCCAATGGTGTCTTCTCCCCGGCCAAAGCCTGTCATGCTACGGAGCATTTCAGTCCTCCTGTTCTATCAAAAGCCTTAAAAGCAGCGACCTAATTCCATCCTATTATTCTACCATTCCCCAGGACCCTTTGCAACCAATTTCGCCCGATTTCACAAATCCGTAAGAAACCGCCGCCACTTCCGGCCTATTTCAAGGGCTGGCCGCCCCATTCATAGCGGACAATGGTGCTCATCGGTGTAAATGCCCGCGCCTCGTCCGTTTCAAAGCCCCGGGCCTTCAGGAAACCGTAAAAATCCGGGAAGTCTGTGACAATTTGGACGGCCCCGTGGTCCTCTCCCCAAGAGGCAGCGGAACGCATCAATGTGTCCAAATAGAACGCGGTGTCCCCTTGAGGCTTCTCCTGAAAGTTATATCCCTTTACAGACAGCTTTCGCAGGTGAAGGGCATCCCCCTCTAATCCCACTATGGCACAGCCCACAGGTTCGCCCCGGTCCTTCATCAACAGCACTCTGTTCTCACCGGCGGGGAGCCCGGCGTCCCTTAGCCGCTTTTCCTCTTCTTGTCTGTCCTCCATTGGCTTCACTTGGATCATGGTTTGCGCTTCCTTTCTTCGCTTCCGCGGCCAGTGCCCGCAGTTCTTCTTTTGTCAGCTCCCGGTATTTTCCCTGCGGGAGCATTCCAAGCCGCACCGGTCCCACGGCAATGCGCTTGAGGCGGGCAACCTCCAAGCCAAGGGCCTCGCACATCTTGCGGATCTCCCGGTTGCGGCCTTCGTACAGGACGATCTCCAGCACCACCCGGCCCAGCTCTTGCTGCAGCACACGCACCTTGGCAGGGGCTGTACGGCGGCCTTCGATGACGATGCCGGTGCTCATTTGATTGAGCTGCTCCTCAGTGACAGCGGGCCGCACAGTGACCCGGTAGGTCTTGGCCACATGGCGCTTGGGATGGGCCACCTGGTTGGCGAAATCCCCATCGTTGGTGAGAAGGAGAAGCCCTTCGGAATCCTTGTCCAAGCGCCCTACCGGGTAGACGCGGACACCCACATCCTCCACCAGCTGGGCCACGCACTTCCGGCCCCGTTCGTCGTGAAGGGTGGTAACAAAACCGCGTGGCTTGTGCAGCGCCAGATAGACCTTTTTCCCGCCGCCCTCTATAGTCTGGCCATCCACAGCGATCCGATCCTTTCCTGGCAGGGCGCTGTCTCCCAAATGGGCCACATATCCATTGACAGTTACCCTCCCAGCGGCAATGAGCTCCTCCGCCTTTCTGCGGGAGGCTATGCCACATTCCGCCAATATTTTCTGCAGCCTGGTTTTCTCAGCCACAACTTCACTTCCTTTGCTTTATGTTCCAAAAAAGCGGGCCCAAAGCCCTGGTTCTTCTTCCTGCAATGGGGCGCTTTCCCCAGCGGTAAGGGGCGCGCTTCCCAAAAGATCTCCCTCTAGATACCACCGGATCTCCCCCACTGTATCCCCGGCCCGCACGGGGGCATATAAAAACGCAGGGGCATACACTCTCCGCTCCACCCGGGAAATATCCTCCGAGGGCAGGGACACGGTCCCACCGTTGACCCCCTGCACAAACAGGCTCTGGCACTCAGAACCCACCACAGGCACTGCCAGCTTCACATCCCCGCCCGGCAGCAGGTAGGGCTCTACCTGGGAAAACCCATAATCCAGCAGGGCCATGTGATCCTCCCAATCATCTGGGGCATTCAAGGTCGCTGCGATCAACAGGACCCCGTTGCGCTCTGCCGCGGAAACAAGGCAGCGGCCTGCCTGCTCGGTAAATCCGGTCTTCACCCCCACACAGCCCTCATACCAACCCAGCAGCTTGTTGTGGTTTGTATAGGTCACCTGTTTTACAGGCTCTGCAAACTCCACCGGGTAGCTGGCACTGGAACAAAGCTCCCGAAAGGTTTCGTTCTTCAGCGCCTCTCGAGCCAGCAGGGCCATATCATAGGCAGTGGAAAAATGCCCTTTGCCGTGGGCATCCACCCCATCTAAGCCAGAGGGGGTGACAAAATGGGTGTTTTCCATCCCCAGCTCCGCTGCCCGGGAATTCATGCGGTTTGCGAACGCTTCTATGGAGCCCTCCAAATACAGGGCCGCCGCGTTGGCCGCGTCGTTTCCAGAAGCAAGCAGCATCCCGGCCGCCAAATTCTTCAAAGAGATGCGGTCTCCCTCTTGCAGGGCCATGGAGGAGCCCTCCACCGCCACCATCTCCTCCGTGATCTCCACCACTGGGTCCCCCAGGGTCTGAGAGTCTTCCAGGGTTAACAGGGCCGTCATCATTTTAGTGGTGCTTGCCATGGGCCGCTTTGTGTGGGCATCTTTTTCATACAAAACAGCTCCCGTGTCCGCTGTGAGTACCACCGCGCTTTGGGCAGAGACCTCCGGAACGGAGGCCGCAGCCATTGGGCTGAAGAAGATACCCAGCAGCAAGAGGACGCCCGCAAAAGCCCATGCGCCCCTTTTCTTACGCTTCTGCTTCAACACAAATCACCCGCCTCGCAAAAAAATATGCGGGCGGGCAAAAAGCTATGCTTTCACGGGGTATCCGAAGAAGCCTTCCCCGACTGGCCGGCATTCTCGGGCGCTTTCTCTTTCTCCTCTTTCTGGAACAGGGCAGACAGCTTATCCACCACATCCGGCACTTTTTCCAAGGCGCGGTCCACTGAGCTGAGATAGGGCTCGATCTGAAGCACACGGACGTGCCCTTCGTGAATGGTCAAAAAGGCGATGGGGCTGATGGTGATGCCGGCGCCGCTGCCCCCCGCAAACAGCCCCGCGGCAGGCTGGGTTTTCGAGGGAAGGTCCGAGCCTCCGGAGGCAAAACCGTAGCTGACCCTGGAAACGGGGATCACCGTGGTGCCGTCGGGCGTAGTGACGGGGCTTCCAATGACGGTATTCACATCCACCATCTGTTTGATCTTATCCATGGTAACGCCCAGCAAATTGTTCACTTGATTTTCGCTCATTTTGTGTCACCCTGCTTTCGCGTCTGCGAAATCCTTTCTGCTTGGTTTTCGGAGATTTGCAGCTTTTTGAAAAAAGGAAGCGCCTTATACAATAGTATAAGCCCTTCCCTCAACAAAAACAACAAAGGGATAGTTGCTTCAGCAAAAAATTCCACCCGGTGCTCCCGACTGCGGTAATCCAGATCTACACTCACGGAACGCCTGCGGCAGGGGAACAACTCCCACAATATGCCGCAGGCTGAATAGGCCACCCCGCACACCTGCCCATAAAGGACGGCCGCAGCCGCAGCGTCCTCCTCTCCCCCCAGGCAGATGTACAGGTCAAACCGCTTTAAGCGGATTTTCCGCAGCAGGCTCTTGGCTGTATGTTCCGCAGCCAGAGCCAGCTCTTGTAGGGACCTCAGAAACCCACGCAAGCCCTGACGCCGCAGCATAGCCCGCAGCTTGCGGCCCAGGCCGGACCCCGAAGGAGGGGGCTCCTCTTCAGCTGGCGGCCCCTGCATTGACGGGGTTTCTCCCTCCTTTCCCGCAGAAACCAGCGGAAAACGCAGGAACAGGTACCGAACTTGGGCGGAAAATTCCTTCTGAAAGTCCACTTGCAGGCGAACCGGCGCCAGCAGGAGAAACGTCACCCCAAGGAGCACGGCGGCAAGAATAAGAAGCGGGATCATCGTCTCACGGCCTTTCTAAAAGGTGAGCTGCCCATCTTTTGTGGCAGGCGCCTCCTCGTCCCCCCGCTGAGGCGGGGGCGGAAGCTCATCAATAGAAGAAAGCTGAAAGCAGCGCAAAAAAGTTTCCGTTGTACCGTAAAGCAACGGCCGTCCCGGCAGCTCCAGGCGCCCCCGTTCCTCCAGGAGATCTTTCTGCATCAAGCTGCTGATGACGCCGGAGCAGTCCACTCCCCGCACCTGCTCCACAAAAGCCTTTGTCACCGGCTGGTTGTAGGCCACTACCGCCAGCACTTCCATGGCCGCTTGAGAAAGAGGCGCGTTCCGCTTTAGATCCAGCACCTCCCGTACGGGCTGGATGTAAGCAGGATTGGTACAGAACTGGGCGCTCTCCCCCAGGCGCAGCAGCTGCACACCGCTGTGAGGGGTATTGTACTTTTCCTGCAAAGCAGAGACCGCTTTTTCGATCACAGGGGTGCGCACCCCCAGCACTTGGGCAATCCGCTCCAGGGAAACGGGCTCTCCGCCGGCAAAGAGAATGGCCTCCGTCTGGCCGGTCAATTCATCCTGGTTCAATGTTTCTCCCCCCAATCCAACAGCCGCACTTCGCTGTCCTCTCCATCTCCCTCCACCCGAAGGCGGTGGTTCTTAACCAGCTCCAGCACCGCCAAAAAGGCGGCCACCCTCTGAGAGCGGTCATGCTTACCAGCAAACAACGCCCGATAAGGCAGCGATTTTTTCCCCCACAGCTGCCGCAAAATAGAAATAGCTTGAGAGGCCACTGACACGATTTTGCGGGAAACAATGGCAGAGAAGCTTTCCGGTTTGGGCGGCAGCAGGCTCTTCCCCTTGCCCCAGGCGGAGACAAGCGCCTGGGCGATCTCCCGGGGATCGTGGACACGCCGGTAGGTGGTATCCGCAGGGATAGGCTCTGGGCGGCGGGTCAGCTGGTCGAAAGAGCACCTTTGGGAAAGGACGGCCGCCGCCTGCCTGCACTGCTCATATTCCAGCAGCTGGCCGGTAAGCTCTGCTCTGGGGTCCTCTTCTTCCTCCTGCCTGGGCAGAAGCGAAGCGGCCTTGATCTGTACCAGCCTGGCAGCCATCTCCAAAAACTCGCTGGCCACATCCATATTCTCTTCCCGCATCAGAGCGATCTGCTCCATATACTGATCCAAAAGCTCCGCGATGGGGATATCATAGATATCCAGCTTGTTCTTTGCAATGAGGGACAGCAGCAGATCCAAGGGCCCATCAAAGACGGACAGATGGTATTCCAGCTTCTCCATAGCTTACAGCAGCCCAAACAGCTGGAAAGGGGCGCGGGCCAGGCTGAAGATGATGTTGGCAAAAAAGGTCTGGGCTGTGGCCAGGGGGCCGGAAAGAGCACCGGAAAGAAGCAGCAGGAACATCACCATGACAAACAAGTTCTGATACCGGTAATAAGTGTACATTGCACGGTCGCTGAGAAAAGCGGCGACAATACGGGAGCCATCTAAGGGAGGCATGGGAATCAGATTGAACACCGCCAAGGAGATGTTCACCACCACGTAATACCACAGTACGTTGTACACAAAATTGGTAAAGCTATTATAAGGGGAGAACGCCTCCATAACCGCCACCAAGACCGCCCCTACGAAGGCAGCCAGCAGATTGGAAACCGGCCCAGCCAAGGCGGTAATGGCCATATCCCTTTTCGGATTTCTAAAGTAGCGGCTGTCCACCGGTACGGGCTTAGCCCAGCCAAAACCGAAAAGCAGCAGTGCCAGGGCGCCCATAGGGTCCACACTGGCCAGGGGATTGAACGTAAGCCGCCCCTCCAGCTTGGCGGTGGGATCCCCCAGCTTGTTCGCCACCCAGGCATGGGCCAGTTCGTGGAGGGGAAGGATGCACAGGATCACAAACAGAATGGAAATCACTTGGGCTGCCACAGTGCCTAGATCCACGTGATAGCCGCGCAGCAGGCTTAAAAGCGTATTAATCAGCATGGGAAACCTCCTTTATCTGAATGGATTATACCCTACTTTTGAAAAAAAGACAATCCTTAGAAAAAATAACTTGCATTTTCCGCGGGAATCTGCTATAATTTCTACCGTTGTAATTTTGGAAGAATCTCATTTCTTGTAAGGAGGTGCAGATATGGCAAAATGTGATTTCTGCGGTAAGGATGTGTCCTTCGGCATTAAGGTTTCTCACTCCCACCGTCGTTCTAACCGGACTTGGAAGCCCAACATCAAGCGTGTGAAGGCTGTTGTCAACGGGACTCCCAAGCGTGTGTACGCCTGCACCCGCTGCTTGCGTTCCGGCAAAGTGACCCGCGCTGTGTAAGCGGCGGTCCGCTGGAGTTTCACGGCTGAGAAATGGAGGGCCATTCCCTTGGGAATGGCCCTTTTTCTCAGCCGTTTTTCTGTTTTGCGAAATCATCCAAAGGGCTTTTCCTCTGTCAGTGCGGCAAGATCCCCCTCTAAAAAGCCGGAAAGGATTCTCCCTGCCACTCCCTGGGCCTCGCCATAAAGCTCAAAAAAGCTCTGACAGGAGCCCTCCTCCCCCCAAGGGGAGTTTTGCGTGTTGGCGTAGTCGATATCCTCCGCTTCGGTCAAGGGCACAATGTGGCTGCCAATTACGCTGGGCCTGTTCCGCTCGACCCAGCTGAAAAGCTTCTTTTTTAACCCAGTCCGGTCTGTGACTAGGGCAAAAACCTGGTGGGCATCCGCCATGGCCTGCACCAGCTTTTCCTCCTGCACATCCTCTCCGTAAAGGTCAAACAACACCTGGCGGTACAGCCGGGCAATTTTCCGCTGGACCCCTTCATTTTTCGGGAACATGGCCTTCAAGTTCACCTCAGAGGGAAGCTTGCCCGTCTCATACCGCAGGACAATGGCGTCCAAGGCCCCTTCAATCTCCCCGTGCATGGTAGAGGGGGTCTCCCAGGGGCGCTGCTTTACAAGCTCTTGAGCCAGCCAGTTGATGTAAGGATGGGCGGTGCAATCTAAAGAGTAATGGCACACAAACCCCCACACATAGGATCGGATCGCGGGATCGGGATGGCCCTGAAGAAAGCTGCGCATAGATCCCAGCACCTTCGAGGGCCTCTCCTCGTGCAGGCGGCCGCCGTATTCCCGCAGGGACTCCCCCTTCCAAAGGGGCAGGAAACGGTGACAGAAGAAAAAGTCCGGCCCCTGGGCTCCCCAGGCGTAAGCGCAGGGGTCCAGTTCGGCCTTGTCTTTCAAATCCTCCCGGACATTTTGAGAAAAGAAATAGTGTGTCAGGCAGGCGGGCATAGAATCATCTCCTAACAGAGCGTTTAGCGTTCATATCGTGGACAGCCAGGGAAAGGACTGAAGCAAATCGCCGGGAAACGGCGCAGAAAACAGCCGGGATACCTGCAGAGCGCGGCTGGAGAGGAGTAACCGTCCGCAGTGAAGGGCTTGGCGGGCTATGCGGGTGCAAGAGCCCCCATATAAGTCATCCCCGGCCAATGGGTGGCCCAAAAAAGCCATATGAACCCGAATTTGATGGGTGCGGCCCGTCTCCAAACGAAGCTCCAGAAGGGTGTGACCATCCCGCTGGGCCAGGGCCCTCCAGTGCGTCACCGCGGGTTGGGCACCTTCTGCGCCGCAGCATCGCTTGATCTTGCTCCCCGCCTCCAGCCCGATGGGTACATCCACTGTACCACAACCGGAAAGGAACCCCTCACACACAGCCAAATACCTCTTCTCCTGCTGGGCCGAGGACACTGCCAACCGGTGCTTTCCCACCGCCACCAGACCGCTGGTGTCCCGGTCCAATCGGTATAAAGGCCGAAACGCAGGGGTTTGGCCCGTTTTCCCATAATAATACGCCACCCGGTTCAACAGGCTGTCCCGGTCATGCCCGGGAGACGGGTGGATGGGCATTCCGGGCGGTTTATCCACAATCAAATAATCCTCGTCCTCATAAAGGATGGAAAGCGGGCCCGCTACAGGCTCATAGAAAACATTTTCCGCAGGCAGGCGCAGTTCCAATACTCCCCCCGCTGGGAGAGGGTCCACGCTGCGGCAAGGCTTCCCATTCAGCGTCAAACCGCCTTCCAGCCGTTTCAGCTCCGCCAGTGCCCGGGCGGAAAGGCCCAGCTGGCGCCGAAGGAAATCCTTCACAGGGCGGCCCTGCCACTCAGGGGGAATGGCATAGGAAAGGGTCCGGCTCACTTGTCCCGGGTAGCCAGGGATTCCGCCAGTTCCTTCAGGAAGAGGGTGTCCCCCTGGAAGCCCTCCAAGGCTTTCAAAGCCTGTGCCGTATAGGAATCCACCCTGCGTTGGGCTTCTTCCACCCCCAACAGGGACACATAGTTGCGCTTATCCCGCGCGGAGTCCATTCCCACGTTTTTTCCCAAGGTCTGTGCGTCGCCCAGAACATCCAGAATGTCATCCCGAATCTGGAAGGCCATGCCCACCCCTTCCGCGTAGCGGCGGGCATTTTCCAGGGCTTTCTCACCTGCCCCGGCAGCGATACAGCCCATTTGGCAGGCAGCCGAAATCAGCGCAACCGTCTTGCCCTGGTCCATTTTCCAAAGCAGGTCCAAATCCGCTGTCTTCCCCTGGGATTCCAAGTCTATACACTGTCCGCCCACCATGCCGGAGGCGCCGGCGCATTGTGCCAGAACCATGGCTCCACGCAAGGCGTCCTGAGCGGGCCCGCCAAAGCGTAAGGCAACTTCAAAGGCCAGAGTCAAAAGGCCGTCCCCCGCTAAAAGGGCCATGGCCTCCCCATAAACCTTGTGGTTGGTAGGCTTTCCCCGGCGCAGGTCGTCGTCATCCATACAGGGAAGATCATCGTGGATCAGGGAGTAGGTATGGACCATTTCCACCGCGCAGGCAAAGGGCACAGCCCGCTCGGGCTGGCTGCCGCACAGGGCACAGAAAGCCAGGGCCATTACAGGCCGGATCCGTTTTCCACCCGCCTGCAGGCTGTACGCCATCGACTGCCACACAAGAGCGTCCGGCTCCTCGGGGTCATGGGGTGGGAGGGCTTGGGAGAGGGCATCCTCTACCAGCAGCCGGTAGCGCTCAAAGGTCTCCTTCATGGTCATTTTCTTCCTTTCCTGGCAGCTTTTCCAGCTCCGTCACCTTTTGTTCCGCCTTATCCAGCATCTCATAGCAGCGGGCAGAGAGCTTAGCGCCTTCCTCAAAGAGCTTCATGGCTTCCTCCAAGGTCTCTTCCCCGTTTTCCAGCTTGGCTACAATCTCCTGAAGCCGTTTCATGCCATCTTCAAATTTTAGTTTTGCCGCCACGCTCATTCCCTCCTATCCAAAATTTCCGCGGAGAGGCAGCCCTCCGCCAGGCGGATTTGAACCCGTTCTCCTGGCTGGACGGCTTTTGCCTGCTTGAGAAGCGTTCCGTCCTGCCCTTGCACTACCGCGTAGCCCCGGGAAAGCACCTTCAAAGGGCTCAGCGCATCCAGGGCGCCGGAAAGCACGGCCAAGCGCTTCTGCTCCTCTGCGACCCGGCGCCGGAAAGCCTGCTCCAACCGCAGCTCTAAACCCTGCACTTCTGCCCGATGGCCTGCCAAAAAACCAGCAGGCTGCCCCCAGGGGGAATCCTGCACCAGCAGGTCCAGGCTTTGGCGAAGGTACTCCACCAGGCCCTTGGCTTCCTGCTGGAAGTACCGGTGGTAAGAGCGCACCTGGGCCAGTTCCTCACGCCAGTCCGGGGTGCAGAGTTCTGCCGCCGCGCTGGGCGTGGGGGCCCGCAAGTCCGCCACAAAATCGCAGATGGTAAAGTCCGTCTCATGGCCCACCGCCGACACCACCGGAAGGGAGCAGGCGTACACGGCCCGGGCCACGCTCTCATCGTTAAAGGCCCACAAATCTTCCATGGAGCCGCCGCCCCGTCCCAGGATAATCACGTCGCAGGCACGCTGCCGGTCCATCTCCCGAAGGGCCGCGACGATCTGCCCAGGCGCTTGGCTGCCTTGCACCAGCACTGGCGCCAGGACGATTTGGGCCAGGGGCCAGCGCCGGGCCGTGATCTGCAAAATGTCCCGCACCGCCGCCCCGGTGGGAGAGGTGATAACGCCGATCTTCTCTGGATAGGCGGGAATCGTTTTCTTGTGCTCCCGCTCAAAAAGCCCCTCTGCGGCTAAGCGTTCTTTGAGCTGTTCAAAAGCCAAGCTCAAGGCGCCGATGCCCTCGGGCTGCATGTCCTCCACATACATCTGATATTGGCCTGTGGGTTCATAAACAGAAACGCGGCCCCGCACAATGACCTTCATACCATCCTGCGGGCGGAACTTCAACCGGCAGGCGGCAGAGGTAAACATCACTGCCTTAAGCACCGACTTTTCATCCTTTAAGGAAAAGTAGAGGTGGCCGGAGCGGTAGTGGTCGGTAAAGTTAGAGATCTCCCCGCAGACCGTGATATGGCTCAGGCGCCCGTCCCCTTCAATAAGGGACTTGAGAAAAAAATTCACTTGCGAAACGGTGAGGACTGCTGCTTTCATAGTGTTGACCTCTTTTTCCAGCATAATACAGCCGCGCCCGCAGCGTTGTCGGAGGAAAACTCCGGCGCGGCAAAAACTGCCCCATATTTTGCGCAGAGGCGCTGCCGCAATAGGGAATTGGAGCACACCCCGCCAGAGAACACCACCGGCAGGTCTCCCAGCTCTTGGAGCAGGCCGCCGCACATCTTATCCAGCACAGCGGCAAGGGCCTCCAAGCAGTAGCGGGCAGTCTTTTCCGGCGGATCTCCCCGCTGGATCATGGCTTTGCACTGGTTCTCTATCCCGGAGAGGGAGCAGTCATGCCCTTTGAGCACTGGGCGGTAGGAGAGCTCTCCCTCCCATTGCAAGGCCAAACGCTCCAGCTCCGGCCCACAGGGAAAGGAAAGGCCCAGAAGCACCCCCACCCGGTCCACCGCCTGCCCCGCTTTTAAATCTAAAGAGCGGCCCACCAGGGTCACTTGGGGCAATCCCTTTTCATCAGGGCGCACCCGCAGCGCCTCTGTGGTGCCCCCCGAGATGTGAAAAGCAAGGAACTCCTGCTCCATCCAATCCAGCTTGCCCGCAGAGTACAGTGCCGCCGCGATATGCCCTTGCTGGTGGGAGAAGTGCTCCACCGGGACGCCCCAAGCCTTGCCCAGCAGCTCCGCCGTGGTCTTCCCCACCAGGAAGCAGGGCATATAGGAATCCTTTTCCGTGGTGGGAGAAACCGACACCCCAATGGCTTGGGGCGTTTCCTTTAGCTCCTCTAACACAGGGCCCAGCACCTCTGGCAGCTGCCGCACATGATGGAACACTGCGTCGCTTTGGCGCAGGCCACGCTCTCCCGGCTTCACCGGCAGCAGGCGCTTTCGGTTTTCCAAGACTTTCCCCTCCCCGAACAGGGCGGCGGAGGTGGTGTAGTTGCTGGTGTCGATGCCCAAAAAACACTCACTCATGGGGCTTGTCCCGCTTTTCCGGCAGCGCTTTGGAAATGGATGCCAGCACCCCGTTGACATAGGGGGCGTCATCCTTGCCGCCATAGGTCTTGGCAAGCTCCACCGCCTCGTTGATGGAAACGCTGTAAGGGATGCCCTCGTCCCACATCATCTCATACACTGCCAGGCGCAGCAAAGCCAAAGCCACCTTGGAAAGGCGCCGCAGGCTCCAGCCCCGGATGTGCCCCTCAATCAGCTGGTCGATCTCCTGCTGATGGGCCTCCACTCCCAGGGCCTCGCCTTCGGCGAAGGAACCGGGGACAAAGTCCCGGGCCTCTGCCGCATCATGGAGGATGCCATCCATAGGCTCTTCCCGCACCGCTTGCTCAAACACCAAAATAAACGCCTGTTCCCTGGCTTCCCTTCTTGTCATAGCCAAACCTCCCGAAATAATAAAAAGCCCACCGCTTCCACGGTGAGCCTTTGCAAACAGGTCCTTTTCCAGCATCATGTTTTCAAGCTCCACCGGGAAAACCGCACGCGGCGGTATTCGATGGAGTTATTATAACACAACCGTTTCCAGATTCCAACTAATTTGTGCCGATGATTTTGATTTTGTCCGCCGTCAGCCCCGTCTGTTCCATGACCACCTCCTGGACGATGAGGGTATCGGAGTCCTCCAGGGCGCCGGAGACCACCACGCTGCACTCCTCCGAGGTGATGTAGGCCACGCAGTCCGTGTAGCCCTTGGCTTCCAGCAGACTCTCCACGTTGGACTCTTCCAGAATATTTTCCGCTATGGCCGAAGCCTGGTCCACAGCCTGCTGCTTGGCAGCGCTGTCTGACTCCACATCCTTCAGCACCTCATCCAACAGGTCCAACGCCTCGTCCCGGGCCGCCTGACGGTCCAAGCGCGCCTGCGACAGGGCCCCGCTTTCCCCGGATTCACTGGAGGCGTTGGCCTCTAAACCGTCATTGACTGTCTCTACATAGGCGTTGTTTACCAGCTGGGCGGCCCCTAGCTGGCTGCTCTCCTCTGAAGATTCACCCACCGGCAAACGGTTTGTACCTGCAAATTGCCAGTTCAAATACACCGCCGCCCCCAGAGCCAACACCAGGGAAGCCAACACCAGCTGTTTTTTTCCAAATTTCATGGTCAAATCCCTCCATCGTTTTGCATTGATCTACTTTATCAGACGGCTATCCGCCGCTGACCACACACACCTTAGCTGAGGAAAGATCCAAGGCGGTGCACACAGCCGTTACCAGTTTTTCCCGGGTAGCCGGGTCTTCTGCGAAGGCGCTGACCACCACCACCCCCTGCACTTGCGGCTGGGTCTGCGTGATGGTAAGAGGCTGCTGGTTGCCTTGAGAATCCTCAAAAAGGACATGGGTGCTCTCCCTCTCCTCGCTGGAGGCCTCTCCCTGCTGGGTAGTGCTGCGGCCGTCCTCAGCGTACAGGCTGCGGCCGCTGTCCTCCAAAGTCACCAGCACGGCAGGGGACTTTTCCCCGGTGATGGCGGAGATGATGCGGGAAAGCTCCTGCTCCAGAGACTGGCTGTACTCCGCGGAACTGCCTGCATCCGCGGGGGGTGCTGGCTCTTCCCCTTCGGGAATCCAGAAAGACGAAAGATAGATCAGCGCCATTCCGCACAGCCCCAAAGCCACCACCCATTTTAGCAGTTTTTCCCTGCGAAAGAACGCAAGAAACGTCTGCTTGGCTTGTTCCATGGTCTCTCCTTTCCCCGCCAGGGCTCATGGCTCCACCTCCACACTGACGCGAACCTCTTCGCCCAAGGCGTTTTGCAGCAGCACCCTGGCCCGCTCCCCATCGGATGGATAGGCAAACAAGGCGGCCACCTCAGTCAATACTATGCTGCCCTCTTCGTTTCTATCTGTCAAAACACGGATTTCTTTTGCCTGCAGGCCCCCTGCCGCTAAAAGGCCCTCCACATACTCTTGGGCATCCCGCTGAAGGGCTTGTTCCAGCTGGTCCCCCACATAAGAGGTCAAATCCTCCTGCTGGCGCTGGGCCTGCTTTTCCGAAAAGGAAAAATCCACATCCAAGGAGAGAAGGCTTCCCACCAGGGACAAGAGCATTCCCAGGGAAATGAGTCCCGCTACAAACTGGACCATCCGGTCCTCTGGGCAAAGCTTGCGCAAAAGTTCTGTAGCAATCAGTACCAGGCACACGGTTAGGATGCTGCTCATCACGGTACTCATGTCAGGCTCCCCTTTACAAGAAGCACCATCGCTACACACACCACTGCCACAGCGCAAACACTGGCCAGCAAGGCCAGCAGCATTCTGGCCACCGAACCGCAGGCCCCAAACAGCGCCGCCAGCCGGGAGGCATCGAACAGCCCAGCGGCTGCCTGGCAGACCAGGCACACGCCCAGCCACAAGGCCGCCTGCAGAAAAGTGGGGGCAAAGATACAAAGAGCCGCCAAAATCCCGAACGCTCCTGCCCCGGACTTTACAATCTGCACACTGTTTTGGATAGCGGCCACTGCATCCCCAAAGGCGCCGCCCACAATAGGGATAGCGGAAGAAGCAAGAAGCTTGACCGCTTTGCTGGAGGCGGCGTCTACCTGGGCGCCCAGCATGGTCTGCACAGAGAGCAGCCCCGAAAACAGCGTGACAGAAAGCACCAGCAGCCATTTGGCAAAACCATAAAGGCTGGAAATCAAATGGTCAAACCGGGACTGGCAGAGGGGGGAGGCAAGCGCCAGCATCAAAAAAGCGTGGAGAAGAGGCAGCAGCACGGCAGAGGAGAGAATTGGGATTAAGCTTCCCGCCGCCAGGGCCAGCGCACTGTAAGCCCCGCCCGCCCCTCCGCTGCCAGAAGCTGCCATCAATGCGGCATAGACCGGCACGCCGGCTCCCAAAAAAGCGCAGGCGCTGTCTATGACCTGCTCCGCCGCCTGAATGAGCTCGAGAAGCGGGGCAGTGAGCACAGCGGCACAGGCCAGGGCCGCCGCCAAAATCACGGTATCACCCCCCTCCTCAAAAACAACGGCCAGGCGGCTCAAGACCACCACACTCAGCAGGGCCGCCATTCCCTTTAATGGCGCTGCCAGTTTCTCTCGGAGCAGCTGTGAAAGCGTCTGCAGCAGTCCCTCTCCCTCCTCGCTGGGCAGGGGCTCCCCCTGCTCCACTCCTATTTGGGAGAGCAGTGCCCGCGTCTCCTGATCCAGGGAATCATAGATCCCTTCCGCACCGCTTTTTTTGTAGATCGCCCCCACCTCTGAGGCAACCGCCCTCACGGGGCACAGGCACACCAGCAGCAGAACTGCCAGGAGCAGAGGCAGAAAAATCCTCTTGTTCCGCATACGCCTCACATCCTTACAGGGCGGCAATCTCCCCTAGATATTTTAAAAGCTCTCCCACCGCGGGCAGGGCTGCTGCCAACACCGCCGCCCGGGCCGCCAGCTCTACTGTATAGCTGAGGGCGGACTCTCCGGCATCCTTGCACAGGCGAGAGACCAGCTGTCCCACCACGGTGATTCCCACAGCCTGCAGCATCAGCTTGACAGACTCGCCTTCCAGGGGGCCGCCGCCCGCTAAGTTTTCCACTTGCCTCACCAAGGGCTCTGCCCTACTCAGGATCAGCAGGAGCAGGCCAACTGCTGCCGCCAGGCTTATAAGCAGGGCGTATTCCTTGTTGCTCTTCTGCACCAGCGCCGCGAAAAGCACCGCGCACAGGGCACAGACTCCTATTCCAAATATCCCCATCGCTACAGAGAAAAAATGGATTTGACCGCCTGGAACAGGGCGTCAATCTGCCGAATAATCATCATCAGCACCACAATGAGGCCTGCCAGCGTGGTCATCATGGCCTGCTCCTCCCGGCCGGAACGCACCAGCAGCTGGTTGAGCACGGCTACAATAATGCCGATTGCGGCAATTTGGAATATCAGATCCACTTCCACGAGGACACGCCTCCCTTTCCACTCCATTTCTTAAAGCAGCAGCAGGCTGAGCACAATTCCGGAAAAAAGCCCTAAGGCAACCTGTACACGGCATTTCTGACGAGCTTCTTCCCGCGCCTGCTCCAGCCGGGGTTCCAACAAGGCCTGGTACAGGGAGAGATGTTCCAACTGCCCTTGGGTATCGCTGACCCCCAGCCCCCGCACCATCCCCTGATACCATTCCAGGTCTCCGGTCTCCCACAGCAGAACCCGGCCGGCCTGTTCCAGAGCGGCCGCCGGGTCCTCTGGAAACTCCGGCTCCCGTTCCGCCTGGCGGCAGAACGGAGATTCCTGATGCTCTACAATCAGCTCAGAAAGGCTTCCGCTGCAAAATCGTATTCCAGTGGAGAAGCCCTGGAGCAGCGCTTTCAGATCAAGCAGCAGGCGTACCCTCCGTTTCAGACGGGACGCCACCAGCAAGCCCGCCAACAGGCCGCTGAGCACGATCAATGCCATTCCCCACAGCTTCACAGGCGTTTTCTCCCCTCTCGCCGTGGCCCCAGGGGGCCACCTTTTGGATCCAAGCCAGCTCTCCCGGCGCGCTGCGCCCCTTTAGGCACACCAGCGTCTGGAAGGCTCCGCTCTCCAAAAGGGCCCGGCACAGGGGCCTTTGCAACAGCCCGTTTGGGTCTCCATGAACAGAGGCGACCAGTGCCACCCCCGCGGCCACCGCCCCTTGCACCGCCTTGAAATCCCGTTGGGAGAGCTCATCGCAGACGATGACCTCTGGCGAGAGCGTTCGCAAAGCCACCTCCAGGCCGGTTTCCTTCGGATATCCCCGCAGGATATCCGCACAGGGCCCCAAGTCAAAGCCTCCCAGCTCTCCCCGCTCATCGACAATGGCGACGCGGTGGCCGGAAGCAAACCGCCCCAAGGAGAGGGAACGGGCTATATCCCGCAGGAAGGTGGTCTTTCCACTGGAAGGCGGGCCAGCCACCAGGACCCCCTTCTCCACAGGGATGCCTCCTGTAAAGAGCCTGTCCGCACAGCCCCATCTTCGGCGGGGGATGCGGAACACCAGAGAAGTGACATCCCGCAAACCGCGCACCACGCCTCCCTCCATAACAGCCGAGCCGCAGACCCCCACCCGGCAGCCCTCCCCCAAGCGCACATAGCCCTGGCGGAGCTCCTCCTCGTGGGCATACACGGAATAGCCGCAGATTTGTAAAAACAGCTCCCGTATTTGTTGGGAAGTGACCGGCGGGGCATCCTGCGGGCAGCGGGAAACGCAGCCCCTCCCCACCAGAAAACAGATCCCCTCTCTGCCGCAAAGGGAAATAGGTTGTCCCGCGCTGAAATGAAAGTCAAAGGCCTGCTCCTTCACCCATTGGGGAAGGGATAAAAGCAAATCCCGATAAAGCGGGACCTGCCGCGCTACATAATCGAACCCGGAAGGCTCCATAGCCGTTCCTCCTTTTTCCATGGGATGTTTCATATCTATGGACAAGGGCAACCAAATAGAACAGACAGGAGAAAAGCCCCCGCCAAATGGCAGGGGCTTTTCTCCGTGGAAACAGTGATCTACTTTTCAGAGGCCTTCTTATGGTATTCCAGAAAGGCCTGGAGGACCTGGCGGTCCGTCTCATATGTGACAGCTTCCAGGGCCTCTTCGGGGGACTTCCAGCACAATTCCAGCACTTCTTCCGGCTGGGGACGGGCGCTGTCCTTCTTTGCCTTGGCGGCAAAGTAGATCACGTCCTTCATCACACCGGGCTTGGGAGAATAGGTGACCATCTTCCGAAAGGTCGTATCCAGGGCCACTTTCAAGCCGGTCTCCTCCTTGATCTCCCGCAGGGCGGTCTCCTCTTCGGTCTCTTTTTTCTCCACATGGCCCTTGGGGAAGGCCCAGTGGCCGCCGTTCTTGTGTTGGATGAGCAAGATCTCCAGGCCGTTTTCCCCCTTCCGGCAGACAACGGCACCGCAGGATTTTTCTTTTTTCAACGGGAAAGCCTCCTTCTTTTAGAGTGTGGTGCGGAAAAGAAAAGAGCAGAGCCGCCCCGGGCATAACCCCAGGCGGCCCCGCTATGTCTTACTTTTTCACGGAGAACCGGTATTCTGTCCTTGTGGTAAAGGGCTGACCGGGCTGCAGATACTGGAACGGGAAATTCTCGTGATGCACCGAGTCCGGGTAGAACTGGGTCTCCAAGCAGAAGGCGGTGTGGGGCTTCATGGGCAGCCCGTCCTTGCCCAAAATGCCTTCATCCACCGAGTTGAAGGTGTACAGCTGTACGCCAGGCAGGTCAGACCAGATCTCCATAGCGCGGCAGCTGTCGGGGTCCCAGACCTGGCCAAACTGACGGAAGCCCTCGCCCTTGATGCACAGATTGTGGTCAAAACCGCCGCAAAGCTGGATCAAGTGGTCATCGGCAAACATATCCTTCCCCAGTTCCTTTCCAGCGGTGAAGTCCAGAGGCCCGCCCAAAGTGGAAACGATGTTCCCATCGGGGATCAGGCCGTCCGAGACCGTGGTGGTCTCCTCGGCGTTGAGCTGCAGCCAGGTGGACAGGACCTCCTTTTGGTGGTCTCCGGAGAGGTTGAAGAAAGCGTGGTTGGTTGGATTGAAGGGAGTGGCCTGGTCGCTGGTACCCGTGTACTCCAAAGAGAGTGTGTTATCCTTCTTCAAGGTATAGGTCACCTGCAGCTTCAGGTTGCCAGGGAACCCTTCTTCTCCATCGGGGCTCTCATAAGTATAGGTGATGGAGGGCTCGTCCCCCTCCTCCTGAACAGATGCCTCCCACAGCACCTGGTGATAGCCCCCAGGGCCGCCGTGCAAGGTGTTGGCCCCATCGTTGGCTGGCAGGTTATAGGCTTTGCCATCTAAAACAAACTGTGCCCCACCAAGGCGGTTGGCATAACGGCCGATGAACGCTCCGTGGTAATCCGCGCCGAAATATTCCTCCAAAGTGCGGTGGCCCAGGATCACATCGCCCAGCCTCCCCAGGCGATCCGGCACCAGCAGCCGGATAATCCGGCATCCGTAGGGCGTGGTGACCAACGTCATACCACTGCGGGCTCTCAAGGTATAAAGGGCAACCTCCCGTCCGTCGGGGAGAGCGCCGAACACAGCCTTTTCTACGGACATGTAACTCAAACCTCCTTGCCCAGCAGCGCTGCGCCGATAATGCCAGCGTCATTGCCCAGCTCAGCACGGCAGATTACAGTCTTCTTCGCGGAGTTCATGGCATATTGCTCCCTTGCCACAAATTCCCGCACGGGGGCCAGCAGGGTCTCCCGTTCGTTGGAAATGCCGCCGCCGATGCACAGGATGTCAGGCTGGAAGATGTTCACCATGTCCACGATGCCCACGCTGAGATACTTGATGTACTCATCCACGATCTCCTTGCCGATGGGGTCTCCCTGGCGCATGGCGTCAAAGGCGGTGCGGCCGCTGACCTTATTGATGTCGCCCTCTACCAGAGTCCACAGGGGAGAATCCTTGGGGGCCTTGTCCATGTGCTCCTTGGTGGTCTTGATCAGGCCGGTGGCAGAGGCGTAAGTCTCCCAACAGCCATGGCGTCCGCAGGTGCACAGGCGGCCATCCACCACGATCACCGTATGGCCCAATTCGGCACCGGCATAGTTGCTGCCGGAATAAATCTTATGGTTGATAATGACACCGCCGCCCACGCCAGTGCCCAGAGTGATGGCGATGGCGTTGTCAGCGCCCTTCAGGGCACCCGCCATGTACTCGCCGTAGGCCGCGGCATTGGCATCATTCTCCATAAGGACCTGTTTGCCCTCCATGCGCTCGGAAAGCATCTTCTGCATGGGAGTATTTTTAAAGGGCAGGTTGTTGGCAAACTCGATGATGCCCGTGGCCTTATTGATGGTGCCGGGAGAGCCAATTCCCACCCAGGGCACATCGGCCAGTGTAATGCCGGCGTTCTTCAAAGCGGCATAGGCCGTCTCAGCCATAGCGTCCGCCACCTGCTCGGCGTTTTCCAGCTTTGTTTTAGAGGAAGCCCGCGCGATGATCTGGTTATTTTCATCCACGATGCCGACGGCAATATTGGTGCCGCCCAAGTCAATTCCTAGGTAATACATAACAGCATTGCTCCTTCAGCAAAGATTCCTGGGATCTCCCCAACATGAAAAGTATACTATACTATCCCCTCAAAAGTAAATGACTCTCAGCAAAATTTCCATATTTTTTTCCATAGCCTCCCTCTTGATTTTCTTTGTTTTCCGTGGTATTATTTTCTAGTTATCATTTCTATCCATCAGCCGCTGTGGTGGAATCGGCAGACACAAGGGACTTAAAATCCCTCGGGAGCGATCCCGTACCGGTTCAAGTCCGGTCAGCGGCACCAGGCTGAGCCTGGACGTGTGTTCGCGTTCCAAGCTCAGCTTTTTCTTTTGCCTTTTCCCTCACGCTTGCAGCGGGCAGTTTTCCTTCCACCTTGACCGGCGGCGAGCTGCCGCTCCCAAACCGCGAACTTCACCTTTGTGGGGTTCGCGGTTTTTCTTGCCCGCGTTTCCCGTTGGCGGCTATTCTGCCTCCTGAATCCCAGCTGAGCCTGGACGTATTTCGCGTTCTAGGTTCAGGGTTTTCTTTTTCGCCTGCACTTCCACGGGGTATTTTTGCCGGTATCTCCGCCGTTTCGCTCTAAAAAAGCCTCTCACACCTTCTTTGTAAACACAGCTAGGCCGGGTGCCCGCGGGGGTACCCGGCCTTTTTAAACTGCTCGTGGTTACTCCCGCCCAGGCGGGACGCTCACATACGGGAAGGAGTCGCAGCCAGCGGCAGCCGCGGATTTAATCCTGGCGCATAAATTCCTTTGGACTGCGGCCAAATTCCCGCTTGAACTGCTTGAGGAAATTGGAGTAGTCATTGAAACCGCACTGCAGGCAGACCGTAGTCACCGGCGTACCCTCCCGCAGCATATTGCGGGCCACCACCAAGCGCTTCTTGATGATGAATTGATAGAGGGTCAAGCCTGTGTACTCCTTAAACCTGTGGCTGAGGTAATACTTGCTCACATAGAAGTGGTTTGCCAGCCGGTCCAAGCTCAGATCTTCCGACAGGTGGTCGTTGATATAGGCAATGACTTGGTTGACATTTTCATTTTCGCTCACATCCTGCCAAATGCTGTCCGGCAGGGAAAAGTAAGCGCGGTTTAAATAGACTAAAAACTCGCACAGGTAGAGATAGGCCAGGGTCTCTTTGGCAAAGCAGTCCTCCCGGCGCGCTTGAATGATCTTTTCGCACAGGCTTCTCAGATGGGTCACGGTGCTGCTGTCCGGCCGAATGAGCTTAAAGCGCCGGTTTGCTGCATCCAGAAAACAAGCGGCCAAATCATCCCCCAGGCTGTGGAAGGACTGGATGGCTTCCGGGCGAATCCAGATGACATAGCGCTCATAGGGTTTGCCCTCGCGCACCTCTGGCCGGTGGATATCCTCATTATTGGTCAGCAAAATATCTCCTGGCCTCAGCTGATAGGTACGCCCCTCAATCACATAGGAGACAGCGCCGGACAAGAAGAAATAAATCTCATAAAACTCGTGTTCGTGAAACTCCACTTCAGGAGGAACCTTGTCTAAATAGTGGTGGCATTCAAACAGGCTATCCTGCATTGTTTGGCGGAGCGTAAAATTTTCAATCGTCAAACCCAATAAAATAGCCCCCACAGATCTGTTTTTTCTATTATATAGCAACTATCACCTGTTTTCAAGCAGATTATCCCACGTCACAGCCGTTTTTTTCCAGTAAAATAAAGGAAAAGGGAGGTTTCCCTCTTCTGCTGGCTGCGTTATCTGCATTCTCTTTGGAAAGGAGCTCTTACTGTGAAAACCTTTATCACCGACGACTTTCTGCTCCGCAGCGAGCCCGCCCGCCGGCTGTACCATGAGTACGCCGAAGACATGCCCATCTTCGACTACCACTGCCACCTGAACCCCCAGGAGATTTACGAAAACAAGCAGTTTTCTGACATTGGCGAGGCCTGGCTGGCCGGCGACCACTACAAATGGCGGGTGATGCGCACCTGCGGCGTACCGGAGGAATATGTGACGGGTGCCGGTTCCTTCCGGGAGAAATTCCAGCGCTTCGCCGCCGTGATGCCTGCCTTGGTGGGCAACCCCATCTACCACTGGTCCCACCTGGAGCTGCTGCGCTTTTTCGGCATAGAGGAGCTGCTGGACAGCCAGAGCGCCCCCGCCATCTGGGACAAGGCCAACAGAGTCCTCCAAAGCCCGCAGGGCACGGCCCGCGCCCTGATCGCCTCCAGCAAGGTCCGGGCCCTGTGCACCACCGACGACCCCGCCGACGACTTGCAGTACCACAAGCTGCTGGCGGAGGACAAGAGCTTTGGCACCCAGGTGCTGCCCACCTTCCGGCCGGACAAAATCCTCCACGTGGAAAACGACGAGTACCCCGTCTACCTCCAGAAGCTGGGCGCCGCCGCTGGGGTGTACATCCGCACCTTGGACGACGTGAAAACTGCCCTGAAGCAGCGGCTGGACTACTTCGCCAGCTGCGGCTGCCGCCTGTCCGACCAGTCCTTCGGCTCCCCGGATTTCACCATATGGGATGAAGAGGCTGCCCAAGAGGCCATGCGGAAGGCTTTAGACGGGGAGGCGCCCCTGGACTACGAGGTCTCGGCCTACCAGTCCCTGCTCATGGACTTCCTGGGTGGGGAGTACGCTGCCCGGGGCTTCACCATGCAGCTGCACCTGGGAGCCCTGCGCAACCTGAACACTAAGCGGTTCCAAGCTCTGGGTGCCGACATAGGATGCGACTCCATCGGCGACGGCATCCCCGCCGCCTCCTTGGCCTCTCTGCTGGACCGTCTGGCCCTGCGGGACGCCTTGCCCAAGTCCATCCTCTACACTCTGAACGCCTCAGATAATGAGAAGCTGGTGGCGGGAGGAGGCTGCTTCCATGACGCTGCTACCGCCGGAAAGGTGCAGTTCGGGTCTGCCTGGTGGTTTAATGACCATCTGGACGGCATGGAAAAGCAGCTGCGGGATTTGTCCAGCATCAGCGTGCTCAGCCGCTTTGTCGGCATGCTCACGGATTCCCGCTCCTTCCTGTCCTATCCCCGCCACGAGTACTTCCGCCGCATCCTGTGCCGCGTGATCGGCGGCTGGGTGGAAGATGGCCAGGCCCCTGCCGACTACGCTCTGCTGGGCTCCATGGTACAGGATATCTGCTACAACAACGTGGCAAAATTCATCGGTATCGAGGGGTAACATCCCCGCCTCTTATGAAAGGAGAAAAGACATTATGAAACTTTCCTTCCGCTGGTATGGGGATTCCGACCCCATCTCTTTGGAGTACATCAGCCAAATCCCCGGCATGCGCTCCATTGTCACCGCTGTATACGACGTAAAACCCGGCGAAGTGTGGCCGGAGGAATCCTTGGCCCGCCTGAAGGCCCAGTGCGAGGAGCACGGCCTGGTCTTTGACGTGGTGGAGTCCATCCCCGTCAGCGAGGACATCAAACTGGGCACGGACAAGCGGGACGCCCACATCGAGGCATACTGCGAGAACGTGCGCCGCTGCGCCAAGTACGGCGTGAAGTGCGTCACCTACAACTTTATGCCGGTGTTCGACTGGACCCGCACCCAGCTGGATAAAAAGGCCCCGGACGGCTCCACCAGCCTGGTGATGTACTGGGAGCAGATGCAGGGCCTGGACCCCCTCACCGACGACATCCACCTGCCAGGATGGGACTCCAGCTACACCCAGGAGCAGGTGCGGGACTTGATCCGCGCCTACGGCGAGCTGGGCGAGGGGGGCCTGTGGAAGAACATCGAGGTGTTTTTGAAGAAGGTCATCCCCGTGGCCGAGGAGTGCGGCGTGGTCATGGCCCTGCATCCCGATGACCCGCCCTATCCCATCTTCGGCCTGCCCCGGGTCATCACCTGCGAGGAGAACCTGGACCGCTACCTCTCCATCGTGGATTCCCCCTCCAACGCCTTGTGCCTGTGCACCGGCTCCCTGGGCTGCGCCAAGTTCAACGACGTGCCCGCCTTGGTGCGGAAGTACTCCGCCGCCGGGCGCATTGGCTTTATGCACCTGCGCAACGTGAAGATTCTGGAGGACGGCTCCTTTGAGGAGCGGGCCCACCTGTCCAGCTGCGGCAGCCTGGATATGTACGAGATCGTCAAAGCCCTGGTGGAAACCGGCTTTGACGGCTACGTCCGCCCCGACCACGGCCGCATGATCTGGGGCGAGACCGGAAAACCCGGCTACGGGCTATATGACCGGGCTTTGGGAGCCGCGTACATCAATGGACTCTTTGAGGCCTGCGAAAAGGCCCGGAAAGGCCAGTAAGTGAGAGTAAGACTTTTTTAGAAAGGATGGTATGAACATGGAAAAGAACGTGCTGAACACTGATCTAACTGGAAAAGTGGCGGTTGTCACCGGCGCGGGCGGCGTGCTCTGCTCCGCCTTTGCCAAGGTGCTGGCCCGGGCAGGGGCCAAGGTGGCCCTGCTGGACCTGAACGAGGAGGCCGCCCAGCAGTTTGCCGGGGAGATCAACGACGAGGGCGGCATGGCCCGGGCCTACAAATGCAACGTGCTGGACAAGGATATGTGCTATGCCGTAGCAGACCAGGTTATGGCCGACCTGGGGCCCTGCGACGTGCTGATCAACGGGGCAGGAGGCAACAATCCCCGGGCCACCACCGACAAGGAGTACTTTGAGCCCGGCGACCTGGAGGCAGACACCAAGAGCTTTTTCGACCTGGATGAAAGCGGCGTGGAATTTGTCTTCAACCTGAATTTCATCGGCACCCTCATCCCCACCCAGGCCTTCGCACGGCAAATGGTGGGCCGGGAGGGGTGCAACATTCTGAACATCTCCTCCATGAACGCCTACACACCCCTGACGAAAATCCCCGCCTACTCCGGTGCCAAGGCAGCCATCACCAATTTTACCCAGTGGCTGGCGGTGCACTTCTCCAAGGCGGGCATCCGGGTAAACGCCATCGCTCCCGGCTTCTTCTCCACCAAACAGAACGCCGCCCTGCTCTTTAACCCGGATGGTACCCCCACTGCCCGCACCGGAAAAATTCTGGCGGCCACCCCCATGGGACGTTTTGGCGACTCGGAGAAAGAGCTGGCAGGGGCTGTACTCTTCCTGCTGAACAACGAAGCCGCCAGTTTCATCACCGGCGTGTGCATTCCCATTGACGGCGGCTTCTCCGCTTATTCCGGCGTGTAAACAGCTTTTCGGAGAAAGGAAGGCTCTATGAAAAAAATACTGCGCACGGCCGCCCTTGCACTGGCTGGCGCGTTGGCATTGACAGCCCTTTCCGGCTGCTCTGCCAGCGCCACCGACGGCCTGCAGATTATTCGCATTGGCCACAACCAATCCACCAACCACCCCACCCATACGGGCCTGCTGGCCTTTGAGGAGTACATTGAAGGGGAGCTGGGGGACAAATATGACATCCAGATTTTCCCCAGCGAGCTTTTGGGCTCTCAGAACGAGATGGTGCAGTTGACCCAGACCGGCGCCATCACCTTCTGCGTGGCCTCCAACTCCTTGCTGGAGACCTTCTCAGACAACTACACCCTCTTCAACCTGCCCTACCTGTTCGCCAGCCCCGAGGCCTACCACGCCTCGATGGACGACCCAAACATCGTGGGACCCATTTTCGAGTCCACCATGCAGGCAGGCTTTGAGGCTGTGACCTGGCTGGACGCGGGCACCCGGAACTTCTACACCATCAACACACCCATCGAGACGCTGGAGGACCTGCGGGGCTTAAAGATTCGGGTGCAGCAATCCCCCACCAACGTGCGGATGATGGAGCTGCTGGGGGGCTCTGCCACCCCCATGGGCTTTGGCGACGTGTACACGGCCCTTCAGTCCCAGATGCTGGACGGGGCGGAAAACAACGAGCTGGCTTTGACAGACAACGGCCACGGTGACATCTGTAAGTATTACTCCTACACCATGCACCAGATGATCCCGGATATCCTCATCGGCAATCTGGACTTTATGAAAGGTCTGAGCGAGGAAGAGAGGGCTATCTTTGACGAGGGGTTCCAAATCCTCAATCAGACTCAGCGGGATGCCTGGGAAACCGCGGTGGAGGAGGCCAAAGAAAAAGCAGAGAATGAGCAAGGCGTGAATTTCAGCTATCCGGACATTACCCCCTTCCAGGAGGCGGTGGCCCCTATGCACGACGAGATGCTGGAGGAATATCCCGATCTGGCCCCCATCTATGAGCTCATCCAGGAGCACAATGCCGAGTACCCGGCGGATTCCCAGTGAAAGGAGGGCATTTCTGTATGCAAGCTACCCGTAAAGTGCTCAACCGTATTATGAATGTCCTGGCGGGAGTAAGCCTGATTGCCATGACCGCCCTGACCTGCTGGCAGGTCTTTACCCGCTATGTCTTAAACAACCCCTCCACCTGGTCGGAAGAACTGGTGGGCTACCTGTTCGCCTGGGCCAGCTTGTTCGGCGCCTCTCTCATCACCGGGGAGCGGGGCCACATGAACATCCCCGTGGTGGTGGAAAAGATGCCTTTAGGGGCCCAAAAAATTCTGGGGATCTTTGGCGAACTCATCGCCATGGCCTTCTCCGCCATCATCCTCATCTACGGGGGCTACCGCATCACCCTGCTGGCCATGGGCCAGATGACCTCTTCTCTGGGGGTGGCCGTAGGTGTATTTTATGTGGCCATGCCGGTGTGTGGTGTCATCAACATCCTGTACACCATCTTGAACATCTACGACATCTGCAAAGGCAAAAAGGAGGGGGCGTAAGCTATGGCAATGCAATCTCTGCTGATGATCATTGGCATTCTGGCAGTGTTGCTGGTGGTAGGCGTTCCCATCTCCTACTCCATTGGCATTGCTTCCCTGGTCACGATTCTGCAAACCGTCCCTCTGGACATCTCTGTGGTCACAGGGGCCCAGCGCATCTTTGTGGGCATGAGCAAATTCAGCCTGACCGCTATCCCCTTCTTCATCCTGGCGGGCAACCTGATGAACCAAGGGGGCATTGCCAAACGGCTGGTGAATTTCGTCATGGCCATTTTGGGCAAGCTGCCCGGTGCGCTGCTGGTAACCAACGTGGGCGCAAACGCCCTGTTTGGAGCGATCTCTGGTTCGGCCTCCGCCGCTGCCGCCGCCGTGGGCTCCATGGTGCGAGAAGGCGAGGAGGAGCAGGGCTATGACAAGGACCTGTGCGCCGCCACCAATGGCGCTTCTGCCCCCTCTGGCCTGCTGATCCCACCCTCCAACGCGCTGATTACATATTCTTTGGCCGCTGGCGGCACTTCCGTAGCGGCCCTGTTCATGGCGGGTTACTTGCCCGGTGTCATCTGGGCCCTGTGCTGCATTGCGGTGGCCATTATCCTAGCGAAGAAAAAGGGATATAAAGGCACCCCCGGCAAGTTCAGCTGGGCCACTCTGGGCAAGGCCACCCTGCAGGCACTTCCCTCCCTCTCCTTGATCGTGGTGGTTATTGGCGGCATTGTAGCCGGCGTTTTCAGCGCCACGGAAGGCTCTGCCATCGCGGTGATCTACTCCCTGATCCTAGGCATCTGCTACCGGAACATCACCCTCAAGTCCTTCTGGAACATTGTGGTGGAGAGCGCCAAAATGAGCGGCATGGTGGTGTTTCTCATTGGTGTGTCCAACATCCTGGGCTGGGTTATGGCCTTCTTACAGATCCCCCAGGCGGTGTCCACCCTGCTGCTGGGCATCACGGACAACCCCATCATCATCCTGCTCATCATGAACCTGATCCTGTTGGTAGCTGGCACCTTTATGGACGTGACCCCCGCCATCCTGATTTTCACCCCCTTGTTCCTGCCTATCGTGCAGACCTTCGGCATGGACCCCATCCACTTCGGCCTGGTGCTGGTGTACAACCTGTGCATTGGCAACATCACGCCGCCCGTAGGCAACACCCTGTTTGTGGCCATCAAGGTGGGCCGGAGCACCCTCTCTAAAACCATGCCTTACATGCTCTGGTATTATGTAGCTATCCTCGTGGGGCTGCTTCTGGTGACCTATATCCCCGCGGTCAGTATGATTCTGCCCCAGCTCACGGGGCTGGCATAGGCCGGTCCCTCTGGCTGAGAACATGCAAAAAAGGGACTTCGCACCGCGAAGGCCCTTTTCCATTTTCAATTACCCGCAAACCCATTTAGCAGCGGCCGCTGTCGCAAAACATCTTCTGCCTTCTTGTTCTGAAGAATCTTTTCTGGTATAATAAAAACAAATGTTCTGCTCAGGAGGGTCCACCATGGATTTGCTGCAAGGTCTTAATGGCGCCCAGCGCCAGGCTGTCACTTCCACCGAGGGGTTCGTGCGGGTCATTGCCGGGGCAGGCTCGGGAAAGACCCGCGCCCTCTCCCACCGGTTTGCCTATCTGGTCAACGAACTGGGTATTCTGCCGGGCAACATCCTCTGCGTCACCTTCACCAACAAATCTGCCAACGAGATGCGCCAGCGCATCCACCGGCTCACCGGAGATAACGACACCGGATACGTGAACACCTTTCACGGTTTCTGTGTCTCCATCCTGCAGGAGGACAGCCACGCCGTCCAATATCCCAAGAGCTTTTTGGTGCTGGACAACGGGGACATCGACTCCATGCTGCAGCTCATCTATGAGGAACGGGGCCTGACCCTGCGGGATATGACCTTTTCCGCCGCCCGGGATATGATCGAGATTCGCAAGCTTTTCAAGGACCCAGAGTATTACCGGGACATGATCACCCTGCCACTGGACACCCTGAAGGAAAAGTATGACCAGGCCAGCGGAGCCAGGGACATCATCTTTTACGGGTATCTCTATCAGGAGAAAAAGTGCTTTGGGCTGGATTACAACGACCTGATCAAGTTCTCCCTATATATTTTTGGGGAACACCCGGACATACGCCTGAAATGGCAAGAACGGCTGGAATACATCATGGTCGATGAATTTCAAGACATCGACCAGCTGCAGTACGACCTGATGACCGTGCTGTGCGGCTATCATAAAAACCTGTTCATCGTGGGGGACCCGGACCAGACCATCTACACCTGGCGGGGCGCCAATGTGAAATTCCTCTTGGAGTTCGATCAGGCGTTTCCCGGGACAAAAACAATCCTGATGATGGAGAACTACCGCTCCACTCCAGAGATCTTAGCGGCGGCCAACTCCCTCATCGACAAGAACGCCCACCGTGTTAAGAAGGCCCTCCTCCCCACCCTGCCCTCCGGCAGCCCGGTGGTGTGCCACCTTGCCGGCAGCCAGGAGGCAGAGGCCGGCTGGATTGCTGGGCAGATCCAGGAGCTGTACCGCCAGGGCGTCCCCTACCGGGATATGGCAGTGCTCTACCGGGCCCACTATGTGACCCGGGCGGTGGAAGAGGTGCTGCTGCGGGAAAAGGTGCCCTATGCCATTTACAGCGGCGTGCAGTTCTTCGACCGAATGGAAATCAAGGACGCCCTGAGCTATCTGCGGATGATTGCCTATCAGGATGATCTCTCCTTCCGGAGGGTGGTCAACACCCCCAAACGCAACCTGGGCAAGCGGCGCATGGCCTTTTTGCAGGAGGCCGCGGAGGCCCAGGGCTGCTCCCTCTATCAAGCGCTGGAAGAAAACGTGGACGGCCCCCTTTTCCAAGGGACCAAGGCAAAGCAGTTTCTCTCGCTGGTCAAGGATTTTTCTCAAAGCTACGAAGGCAGGCCCGTCTCAGAAGTGCTGTCCGCTCTGCTGAACGCCAGCGGCTATGAGGCCATGCTTCGGACAGAGGGAAGCCAAGAGCGTTTGGACAACCTTGCCGAGCTGAAACAGTCCATCTATGAATATGAGACCACCTGCGGGGAGGAAGTCACCCTGCCCCATTATCTAAACCATGTGGCATTGTTTACCAACGCGGACACGGGAGAACCTGGAGACCAGGTAAAGCTGATGACAGTGCATGCGGCCAAGGGACTGGAGTTTCCCTATGTGTTCCTCTGCAGCATGAACGAGGGCATCTTCCCCTCTCGGAAAGTGCGCACCCTGCCGGGAATGGAGGAGGAGCGCCGGCTGGCCTTTGTGGCTTTTACCCGGGCGGAAAGGGGATTGTACCTCTCGGAAGCGGACGGGAGGAATTTTGACGGCTCTCCCCGCTATCCCTCCCGCTTTCTGCTGGAGATTGACCCGAGCCTGCTTTCCTTTACCGAGCCGCCTGAGGAAGGGCTGCTTCAGGAGGCGCAAAACTTCATCCGCCACAGCCAGAGCCTCCTTCCGGAAGAGGAGGCGTCCATCCTGCCGGAAGGGCAGCGCGTCCGGCACTTCCTCTTCGGGGAGGGGACCGTTCTGGAGACAGACCGTGACAAGGGCGCCTATGTTATCCAGTTTGACGGGATGGCAACTCCCCGCAAAATCTCCTTCCGGGTGAAGCTGGAGCTGTGCTGAAGAGACAGCGGACAAGGTTTCCTGCCACAAGGGCCGCGTTTACCAAATTCCCAGCACACGCTGCATACCCAGGCTGACTGCGGCAATGGCAGCCCAACAACACAACCCCATCAAAATGGGCTTACCGCCGGTGCGCACCAGCTTGACGAGATTTGTGTTCAGACCGATGGCCCCCATGGCCATAATGATAAAGAATTTGGAGAGCTCTTTAAAGGGCTGAAAAAAGTCCGCGGGAACGCCAAGGGAGGTGGCAGCTGTGGTGATCAGGGAGGCAAGCACAAAAAGCAGGATGAAAAAGGGGAATACCTTCTTCAGGGAAAAACGGTTTTCCCGGCTTCCGCCAGAGCGCTTGGCCCCCGCAGTGCGCCAAAGCGCTAGAGCCAGCGTGATGGGAATGATTGCCAACGTACGGGTGAGTTTAACAATCGTGGCATAATCCAAGGTGTTGGCGCCAGGATGCATGCCGTCCCAGGCAGCCGCGGCCGCTGTGACCGAAGAAGTGTCATTGACCGCGGTGCCCGCAAAGAGGCCAAAGCCTTGGTTCGAGAGGCCCAGAAAACCTCCCAGCGTGGGAAAGATCAGGGCGGCGGCGATGTTGAAAAGGAAAATGACAGAGATGGATTGCGCTATTTCCTCGTCGTCCGCACCCACTACAGGGGCGGTGGCGGCAATGGCCGAGCCTCCGCAAATGGAGGAGCCCACTCCTATGAGAGTGGAGATATTGGCTGGCATTTTCATAAGCTTGCACAGCGCAAAGCTGACCAGCAGAGAAGTGGTAATGGTGGAGAGGATAATGGGCAAGGACATGGCCCCCACTTGGGCCACTTGCGATAAATTCAGCCCAAACCCCAGCAGAATGACTGCATATTGCAGGATCTTCTTAGAGGTAAAAGCTATGCCTGCCTGAGCACCCCCCTTTTGGCGGTTGAACAAGGAGATCACCATGCCTATCAGAATGGCGAACACCGGACCTCCCACCAAGGGGAATACTCGTCCCAGAAGCCAACTAGGTACCGCCAAGGCCAAACACAGGCCTATGCCGGGGAGATTGCTTTTGATTTTTTTCATATGGAACCGCTTCCCTTCCCTTTTGAAGAATTGGATTGCTGTTCCACTATATCCCAAAAAATCAATTCTGTAAAATTATATTTCTTTATTTTTTAATAAGCATATGTTATAATAAGAGAAGGAGGTGAGCCCCATGCTGGACCCTCGCGTAGAGACCTTTCTAACGGTCTGCGAAACGATGAATTTTACCAAGGCGGCCAGCCTGCTGCATATCACCCAGCCGGCTGTATCCCAGCAGGTCCGGGCGTTGGAAGAGCAATATGGCACAAAGCTGTTCCGCTATAAAAGCCGTCAACTCTTTTTGACAGAGGAAGGTGCGTTGTTTCTCCGTACTGCCCGCACCATGCGCCAGGACGCGATCCGCTTGCAGGAGTCCCTGCGCCAAATGGGAAGGGAGCGCCTTCTGCGCTTTGGCGCTACCCTAACCATCGGAGAATACAGTATGCCGGGGCCGCTGCTGCGCCTGCTTCAAAAGGAGCCGGAACTCCGGCTGCGGATGTTGGCCGCCAACACCCAGGAACTGCTCTCTCTGCTGGACCGTGGCGAGATTGACTTCGCCATAGTGGAAGGAAACTTTGACCGTTCCTCTTACGATAGCCTTGTTTACAGCACACAGCGCTATATCCCCGTGGCAGCCCCCGGCTACGCCTTCGCCCGTCCGGTACACCGTTTGGAAGACCTGTTGGAGGAGCGGCTTCTTGTGCGGGAGCCTGGCTCCGGCACGCGCAGCATTCTAGAACGGGTTCTGGAGGCCAACAACCTCTCGGTGGAGAGTTTTAGACGCTGGACGGAATTGGGCAGCCTAAATCTGATCAAAAGCCTGGTAGAGGCGGGAGCGGGGGTTTCTTTCTTTTATCAGCCAGTGGTACAAAGGGAGCTGGAGTCCGGATTGCTGCGGGAAATCCCCTTGGAGGACTGCTCCATCCACCACGATTTTACCTTTCTCTGGCAGCAGGGAAGCGTATTCGCGGAGGAATTCCGCAGGATTTTTCAGCTTCTGCGGGAGGGGTGAAAACGCATGCCCCTCGTCCAGAATCCCCCCCAAGGGGCGATTTCAGAGGTATCTCGGTTAGTTATTTCCTCGGGCCCACAAGGGCCCATGCTCGACCGGCAGCTGAAAATGACGGATGTAAAAGAAGGCAAGCGCCCGAAACAGCGCTTGCCTTCTTTTTATACTTCATACTCTTTGCGGTTATTACAGGATGATTTCCCCGTCCACCGTGCCGGGAAGGGCAGCTGCATTGGACTCATCCGTATCCACATGCATGGCCAGGGCATACTTGGGGCTGACGCGGCACACCACATCGCCGAAGATCAGGCTACGGCCGTTGTAATCCACCTTTACGGAGACCACCTGCTTGTCCACTACGCCGGCTTCCTTGGCCTCGTCGGGATTGAAGTGAATGTGGCGTTTAGCGGCGATGACACCCTTTTCAATGGCCACTTCCCCAGCGGGGCCGCGCAGCACGCAGCCGGGGGTGCCTTCCAGGTCGCCGGACTCCCGGATGGGAGCGGTGACGCCCAGTTTGCGGGCATCGGTCAGGGAGATCTCCACCTGGGTTTCAGGACGGGTGGGGCCCAGAATGGACATCTTCATTGTGCCCTTGGGGCCCACAACCTCCACCTTTTCCTCACAGGCGAACTGGCCAGGCTGGGAAAGGTCCTTTTTATTGGTGAGGGTAGCGCCCTTGCCGAACAGGGCTTCCAGGTCCGCCTCGGAAACATGGACATGATGGGCGGATGTTTCGACCATAACTTTCACGGGAAATTCCTCCTTTAATAACATCCAGCAGTTTGCACTCTCATTGTACTACCGGAGAAGGAAAATTTCAATGGGAATTTACAAGGCGGCCTGCCTGTGGTACAATTTTGAACGAGAATCCACGCTGTAAGGAGAACATTATGCTGAATCATTGGAGCGAATTAGAGGAAGCCTGCCTGAGCTGCCGGAAGTGCGCTCTCTGCGAAACCCGAAACCACGTGGTGTTCGGCGTGGGCAACCCCAAGGCCCAGGTGATGTTTGTGGGGGAAGGGCCCGGAGAAAACGAGGATCTGCAAGGAGAGCCCTTTGTGGGCCGGGGCGGGCAACTGCTGGATAAGCTTTTAGCCGCCGTGGACCTAGACCGGAAGACGAATGTATATATCACCAACATTGTGAAATGCCGCCCCCCTATGAACCGGGACCCCAAGCCCGAGGAACAGGAGGCCTGCATCGGCTACCTTCGCAACCAATTCGCCCTGCTGCGGCCCAAGATCTTGGTGTGTCTGGGACGCATTGCCGCCATGAAGCTCATCAAGCCGGACATCAAAATCACCAAGGAACACGGCATCTTCTTTGAGAAGGGGGAAACCCTGATGATGGCAACCCTTCACCCCGCCGCCCTGCTGCGCAACCCCGCTCAAAAGCCCGCCGCTTTCGAGGATTATTTGAAGCTGCGGGAAAAGATCGACGAACTGGGGTGTGACATCGCAAAAAAAGGATAGAACCCACAAGAAGCGCCGGAGAAATCTCTCCGGCGCTTCTTCCATTTGCAACCTTATGCAAGGTACAGGGTCCGCAAAAGCTCTTTGCCCACTGCCGTGCGAAAAATCTGCTTCTCGACCGTTTCAATGGCAGGGCGCTCCATACCGTCCTCGGAAATGTTGACCAGGAAATCCGCCTCCACCAAAGCCTGATAGTCCACTCCGTCTATGGCGGTGTAGGTGTGGTGGTGGCCCACCAGAAAGCACACCCGCTCCACAAAGGCGGGCGGATAGCCCAGTTCCTCCAGCATGGCCTTCGCGACGGCGGGGCCCTCCTTTTCCTGGTAAGGGCCGGCGGAGCTGCCATACTTTTCCAGGCTGGGACGGATTCCGATATCGTGGACCAGGGCCGCCGCTTCCAGCAGCTGGCGGGTCTCCGTCGGGTAGCCCTCCCCCTCTCCAATAATCTTGGCGAAGCCGTGAACCTTGAGAAAATGGTTGACCCGCTGGACGCAGTCCCCCTCGTAGCGGCACATGGCCCGGGCCAAGGCGCTGTTGTCCCGGGGCACGGGCTTCCCCGCGGCGAACTCCTGGGCGGTAAGGGAGTAGAAACAACCGTCCAAGATGGTGCCGTCGTACAGACGGCTGTACTGGCGCATGGTGCCCTCATAGTGGAAGCCGCACTTTTCAATCACCCGGCGGGAGCGCTGGTTGTGGAGATGGTGGCGCACGGCGATGAGCTCCAGGCCCAGCTCCGCAAAACCGTAACGGAGGACCGCCTTGGCGGCCTCGGTCATGTAGCCTTTGCCCCACTGCTCCTGACCCAGGACGTAGCCCAGCTCCCGGCAGTTGGGCACGCCGGGGCGGCGCTCATCCTGATGCAGGCCGATGGAGCCGCAGGCCCGGCCCGTCTCTTTGGGGACGATGGCCCAGATGTCCTCCTCCTCGTCGCTATGAATCCAGCTCTCCAAGATGGCTTTGGATTCCTCCACGCTCTCGTGGGGCTTCCATCCGGCATTGGGGCCCACGTTGGGATTCTTGGCGTAGGCATACATGTCCGCCGCGTCCTCCAGCCGCCAGGGGCGAAGGATCAGGCGCTCTGTTTCAAGGGCCTTCATAGAGATTCCTCCCTAGGCTGATAATGTTCCAGCTCCTCCGGCGGGTAAGCGGCGCTCCAGTGGTAGGGCTGGAGCTCTCCCAAGGAAACGAACCGCAGAGAGTTGTCTGGCGTGGTGACCGCCACTTTCACCTGCTCACCCCAGAAGCGGTAGCGCTCCTGGCAGATGCCGCAGGGCGTGAGCACCGTGAAGGGGCTCTGCTCATCCTCCCGCACCAGGCACAGGCCATGGGTGACCCGCTCTTGCAGCTTATGGGCTTCGCACATAGCGCCCACTTCAATGCACAGCTCTGCGCTGGCGTTGGCGGTCTCCAGGGCCACGCTGGTCAGGTAGTGGTCTTGCTCTGTGCGCAGCACTGCCGCGCCGCCCCAGCCCTTGGGGTATCTTTTCTGTATGAGCTCCACCGCCAAGCGGTAGAGGGTCTCTTCTATCCCGGCCTCACGATTCATCTTGAGTTCCCTCCTCTTTATATTCCTCCACGTTCTCTGCCACTGGAGAAGCCAGCGCCTCCCGCAGCTTCTTCCGGCGGTACACAAACTGGTCTGCCACCACCAGGATGGCTCCGGCGATGACCACTAGATAATAGGTAAAAAAGCGCCAGACCATCACAGCGGCATAGAGGTCGTCGTTGACAAAATAGTTGCGGAAAAAGGAGGAAAAACCGATCTCTTGCGCGCCGGAGGCCCCGGGCATGGGCATGAAGGAAACCGATACCTGCAGCATGCTCTGCACCGCCAGCACCTCAAGGTAGCTTACATCGTGATAGCCAAAGGCCCGGAAAATAAAATAGATGACGCTCATCTGCAAGATGAACTGCGGAATGGACAGCAGCATCGCGGCGATCAGGCTTTTCTGCTTTCCTTTAAAGTCATCCGTATAGCTGCTGAAGTCCGCTTCAAACCGGTCGATGGAGTTCAAAAGGCCGGTGCGCCTGCGCAGGAATCCAAACCGTCCCATCAGCCATTTGGCAAACCGGCAAATTTGATGCAGGATGGGCTTGTGGAACAAGGAGGCAAAAAACACAATGGAGCAGCCATTGATTCCAAGCCCTAAAATTACAAACGGGATGATACCTGGGTTCTCCACGGCCAGCTTGGCGTACATTCCAGCAAAGGACACCGCCGATACCAAAACAAAGGCGCACTGAAAGCACATGAACTTGATAATCAGCGCAGCCGTGGAAATGCCCACAGGGATCTTTTTATCCCGCAGCAGATAAGCCGACTGCATCGGCTGGCCGCCAGTGGAGCTGGGGGTGATGTAGGAATAGTACAGACCTAAAAGGGCGTTTTTCAAGCCCTCCAGCACACTGATGTGGTATCCCTGGCTATGGAGCAGCAGCCGGAAAATCTCCCCCTCGAAAAGGAAATACACCAGGCTGACCACCACACCCAGGGTCAAAAAGCCGGGAGTCAGGTTGGCGATGGTGCGGAACACATTGCCAAACTCCCGGTTGAATAAGCCAAACAACAGCACTGCCACAATGGTAGCCACAATGTAAAGCATGCTCCAGGGGATTTTCCGCCTTTTCCCCTTCTCTTCCCCTGCCGGAGCCACGTTCTCCGCCTTCGCGCACTCTTGCTTTTTCTGTTCCATCTTTTCCATAAGTCCACCGATCCAATGCACAAAATAGGGCGGGAGACAGCCTGGCTTCTCCCCCACAGTACAGAATACCGAAAAGAAATCAAAAAAGAATCAAAGCCAAGCGCGTCTTCCGCAAACACGGTATTTATTGTACCACGGCTGCCCCCTCAATGCAAATACGGCACTCTTACGGTTTCCTTACGATCTCAGCGCTCTGCGCCCGCCCGGAGATAAATTTCTTTCAGCCCTTCCAGAAGAAGGGTATCGCTGCACTCTACCTGCCGCCTGCAGTGCTGAACCACCAGGCCGGCCAAGCCTCCCGTCGCGATGACCCGGCAGGGGTAGCCCAGCTCCTGTTCCATTCGGTCGCACAACCCATCCAGCATAGCCGCAGCGCCGTAGAGCACACCGGAACGCAGGCACTCCGCCGTATCGCGCCCCACCACATGGGCGGGGGGCTCTAGGCTGACCGAGGACAACAGCGCAGCGCGGCTGGTGAGGGCATCCAGGGAGATCCCCACGCCGGGCACAATGGCGCCCCCCACCATTACCCCCTCCCGGTCCAGAGCCACCAGGGTGGTGGCCGTGCCCAGGTCGATGACAATGCAGGGGCAGGAATACAGGGCCTTCGCTCCCGCACACCCAGCAATCAGATCGGGGCCCGTGGTTTCTGGCTGGTCAATGGCAATGGGCAGAAATTCCTTTACGGTCTCATAGCTGACGATAAGGGGCTTGACAGAAAAGAGCTTTTCCACCCCGTGGGAAAGATAGCCTGTCAGCTTCGGCACCACGGAGCTGAGCACCGCGCCGGTGATGTTGGCCCGGCGCACCCCATAGAGATGGAGGATGTCGCGAAGCTCGATGGCATATTGATCCTCCATGCGGGAGGCGTCTGTGGCCATGCGGGAAACAAACAGCAACCGCTCCCCGTCAAATACCCCTAATGTAATATTGGTGTTTCCAACGTCCAACGCTAACAGCATACAAAGCGCCTCTCTTTCCCATGGTTTACACAGACGGGCAAGCCCGCCGCACAGCTTTGGATTTTCAGTATACCACAGTTTCCGCACAAGCGGAAGAAATCCCAGAAAAATTTGCGTTAACCCCCCTGCGCAATGGGAAAGCGGCGAACTTTTTGAAGAAGTAGTCAAAACTAACAAGTTGACAATTGGAAAGGGATGTGCTAGTTTGTTTATAGTGAACTAACTTGAGAGGGCTTAAGGGTTCAGCAGGCCCTTGTCCTTCCTCTTCCGCCGCCCTGAGCGGCGATTTTTTGAGAAAAGAGGGATTTTCCAAATGACCTTGCAGGAGGGAAACGCAGGCGCGCAATATATTGTAAAAGGGCTGGATTTGCCTGTGGAGCTGGAACGGCGCTTAGAGGCCCTTGGGCTGATCGAGGGAAGCACCATCTCTATACTGCGGAAAAAACGCAGGGGCGCCATGATTATCAAAGTACGGGGCACGCGTTTTGCTGTGGGCTGGGGGATCTCCTCCCACATTGGCGTAGCAGCGCTGTAAAACAAGGGGGAATGGGAATCTATGGCACACGAGCTATCTATTGGGTTTGTGGGGAACCCAAACTGCGGCAAGACCACGTTGTTCAACGCCTATACCGGGGCCAACCTGAAGGTGGCCAACTGGCCCGGCGTCACGGTGGAGAAAAAAGAGGGACTCTTTCAGTTCCACGATCACGAGTACAAGCTGGTGGACCTGCCGGGCACCTACAGTTTAACCTCCTACACCATGGAGGAACAGGTGACCCGGCAGTATATTTTGAGCGATGACGTAGATGTCATCATTGATGTTGCGGACGCCTCTTCTTTGGAGCGTAACCTGTACCTGACCTTACAGCTGATTGAGCTGGGAAAGCCGGTTATTCTGGCGTTGAACATGATGGACATTGTGCAGAAGCGGGGCATGGAAATTGACCTGCACCGCCTGCCGGAAATGCTGGGCATTCCGGTAATCCCGGTATCCGCCCGGCGAAAGACCGGCTTGGATATTTTGATGCACGCAGCAGCCCACCACAAAGACCAAAAGGCCACAGAGGCCACCAGCCACCACCACACCGAGCAGACCCGCCACCGCCACGACCACCACGAAGAATATGTGATGGTGTACAGCGATGCGCTTGAGGATAAAATCGACCTGCTGATAGAGGCGCTGAAACGGAAATATCCTGATTTGGATAACTTGCGCTGGCACGCCATCAAGCTGCTGGAGAATGATACAGAGATCACACGGGACTATCCGGTGGACCTTCCAGACGTGCTGGACCGCAGTTATGAGAAGGACATCATCAACCAGAAGTATGACTTCATCGACGAGGTCATCCAAGAGGTGCTGGTAAACAAATCCGCCAAGGAAGCACTGACTGACAAGGCCGACCAGCTGTTGACCCACCGGATTTGGGGCCTGCCCATCTTCCTGTGCATTATGGCGCTGGTGTTCTTTCTCACCTTTACGGTGGGCGACTGGCTGAAGGGCTACTTCCAGCTGGGGCTGGACGCCATCTCCGGCGGGGTGGCCGCCGGGCTGGAGGCCCTCCATGTGGCACCCCTGCTCAACTCCCTGATAGTGGACGGCATCATCGCCGGCGTGGGCGGCATTTTGCTGTTTTTGCCCAATATCTTCATCCTGTTTCTGGCTCTGGCCTTTTTGGAGGACAGCGGCTATATGTCCCGGGTGGCCTATGTGATGGACAGCATTATGGGCAGGCTGGGGCTTTCCGGCCGGTCCTTTATCCCCATGATCCTGGGCTTTGGCTGCACGGTACCCGCCATTATGGCTTCCCGCGCCCTGGAGAACAAGCGGGACCGGTACAAGACCATGCTGATCACTCCCTTTATGTCCTGCAGCGCCCGGCTGCCCATCTATGTGCTTTTTTCCGAGCTGTTTTTCCCGGAGAACGCGCTGCTGGTGGCCTATTCCATGTATCTGCTGGGGATTTTGGTTGCCATTGCCAGTGCCTTTGTCCTCCACTTGATGGACCGGAAAAAGCAGCGGGAAAATTCCCTGCTCATCGAGCTGCCGGAGTACAAGGCTCCCAGCGCGCGGACCATTGCCATCTACGTGTGGGAAAAGGTGAAGGACTATCTCACCAAAGCGGGTACCACTATCTTTGTAGCCTCCATCATCATGTGGGTGCTGCTGAACTTCGGCCCCTCTGGGTACTCACAGGATATGGGCAACACCTTTGGCTCCATGATCGGCCGGTTTATCGTACCCTTCTTCTCCCCCATCGGTTTGGGGTTCTGGCAGATTGTGGTGGCACTGATTGCAGGCATCTCTGCCAAGGAAGTGGTGGTGTCTTCCACAGCGGTGCTCTTCGGGGTGACCAGCATCACCTCCACCGAGGGCATGGCCTCTTTGATGAGCGCCCTTTCTGCCATTGGTTTTGGCCCGCTGAACGCCTACTGCCTGATGACCTTCTCCCTGCTGTATGTTCCCTGCGCGGCCACGCTGGCCACCATCAAAAAGGAAACTGGCAGCTGGAAATGGGTGGGCCTGACGGCGGTTTTCCAGATCGCGGTGGCGTGGGTTATCACCTTCGCGGTGTACCATATTGGCCTGTTGTTTGTGTGAGGCGGCGCCATGGGGACATTTTTTACCGCGCTGCTGCTGGCATTACTGGCGGTGGCTGTGTATTTCGCGGGAAGGTCCATCCGCAGGCGCAAAGGCTGCGGCGGCCACTGCGCTGGGTGCAGCGGGTGCTCCAACCGGTTTTCCCAATGTAAGAAGCGCTGAAAGCGTGCCTGCGGGCACAATGGAAAGGAGTTGTCTGTATGGAAACGCGGCGGAAGCCAGGAGATTCCAACGCCATTACGGAGCGGTATTTTGAGCGGATCTTGGTGGAGACACGGTACATGGACGCGGTGGTACCGGACACCTCTGTGGAGCTGTTCGGCAGGAAATTTTCCACACCGGTGATGACGGCCGCCCTCTCCCATATCCCGGGGAAGGACGGCGACGGCATGGTGCAGATGGCCCAGGGCGCTGCCAAAGCCGGGGCCCTCACCTGGGTGGGCATGACCAGCCTGGAGCAGTACGGAGAAATCGCCAAATCCGGCGCGCCTTTGGTGCGGATTATCAAGCCCTATGCGGATGAAAAAGAGATTTTCTCCCGCATGGAGCAGGCGGAAGAACTTGGCGCTGTGGCCATTGGCATGGACATTGACCACAGCTTTAACGGCCAGGGCCAGCCGGACAACGTGCTGGGCATGCCCATGCGCCCCAAGACGCTGGCAGAGATTGCCTCCTACTGCAAGCGCACCAAGCTGCCCTTCCTCATCAAAGGGGTGCTCAGCGCCCAGGACGCCCAGAAGTGTTTAGACGCCGGGGTGGGCGGGGTCCTGGTCTCTCACCACCACGGGATTATGGCCTCCGCGGTGCCGGCATTGATGGTTTTGCCGGAAATTGTAGAGACCGTGAAGGGAAAGATCCCTGTTTTTGTAGACGGATCTTTTGAAAACGGTATGGATGTTTTTAAGGCTTTGGCCCTTGGGGCCGACGGCGTAGGCGTAGGCCGGGCGCTGATGCCGCCCATCCAGCAGCAGGGCGCGGAGGGCTGCCAACACGCCTTGGAGGACATCACCGGGGAGCTGGCGGCGGCCATGGCCCGCACGGGCTCCCGGGACGTCCGGCACATCGACCCCTCCCTACTGTGGATAGACGGAAAGCATCTACACTGATTTTTCACAAAAAAACCGCCGGGTAATGCTCGGTGGTCGTAAAACAGTAATATGTGAATTTCTTGGAACAGGCATGATTTCGGTCATGCCTGTTTCGCTTTTATAAGTTCATCCACGGGAATATAGCCAACAAGGTCATATTCGATATGTACCCTCTGTTTGCGTTTACCGCTGGACTTGTCCGGTGCCTCCACATAAACCGCCTTTACAAGCTCTCTGAGAGCATATGGCGTAAGTTCTGTGATGTCGGTGTATCTGCGTGTATAAACGCTAAAATAAAAGTGAGCCAGCAGAGAGGAAAACGCTCATGAAAGATT